>Ga0209320_10000006_pt1 | contig 90899 bp, 80 predicted proteins | sample Rifsed13ft4_FD_184008 | JGI IMG/M metagenome (GOLD analysis project Ga0209320, IMG submission 184008) | Soil microbial communities from Rifle, Colorado, USA - sediment 13ft 4 (version 2) | ecosystem: Environmental > Terrestrial > Deep subsurface > Rock core/Sediment | place: Rifle, Colorado... | reverse complement strand
TGATGAGGCGGACAACTGTTCAGCTGGAATACAGGCAACATTCGTTGATGCTGCTGCCGTGGCCATCGTAGGATGTCAAGGAGGGTATACAATAGCAAGAACTTGGAGTTTGACTGACAACTGTGGAAACCCAGCTGAGGATCAAGTCCAAACCATCACTGTTCGCGACAATACCGCTCCTACATTTACCAAACCAGCTGATGTTACAATTTACACAGTGGCCGATTGTACTTACGATAAAACAGTAATAGTAACAGGCGATGTAACTGATGAGGCGGACAACTGTTCAACTGGAATACAGGCAACATTCGTTGATGCTGCTGCCGTGGCCATCGCAGGATGTCAAGGAGGGTATATAATAGCAAGAACTTGGAGTTTGACTGACAACTGTGGAAACCCAGCTGAGGATCAAGTCCAAACCATCACTGTTCGCGACAATACCGCGCCATCCATCAGTACATGTCCTCTTCCTAAAACTCTGTACCCAAATAGTGAAGATTGCAAAGTTTTATTGCCAGATTACATAAGTGAGATAATTGCAACTGATGCTTGTAGCATAGTTACCATAACACAATCACCTATAGCTGGAACGGAATTGCCTCTGGGTGAAAATAAAGTGACTATTACTGCTACTGATGGTTGTAGTAACATTTCGACTTGCAGCTTTACAGTAACGGTTGAAAACAGTACTTTAAATGCTGCCACTTCTAAAGTAATTGCAAATCCAACGGGTATTTTATATTATGGTCTTTCAGGTGATCAAACAGCCATAATAACAACGACGCCTTCAGGAGGTTCTGGATCATATACAATTAAATATGAGCTAATAAGACCTAATCTAGCCGATGGTTCTAGTGCTTCTACTTTAATCTGTGATGTAAATGGAGGTAGTGAGACCTTTGTGGGAGATCATAAAACAAATTCAACTTTAAATAAATTTAATGTTTGTAATACATCTGGAATTCCATCTGTTACATCAAATGAAATTGCCCTTGGAGAATCCTATGTATTAACAGTTAAATTAATGGCCGATGCCGTCATTATTGCTACAATAACTGACAGTTTTGGTTGCATTGTCCCAACTACTACTAAGATATCTGCAGAAGATATACGTTGTTTTGTCGGAAAAAGTGGTATTGCAAAAGTGAAAATGTGTCATCAAACTGGTAGCCCTAAAAATCCATGTACCGAAATTTGTGTAGATGAATCTGCTGTACAGATACATTTAAATCATGGAGATTTTGTAGGAACTTGTGGAACAGAATGTGGAGGAATGACACACTTAAGACCCGTTGTCAAAGGTAAGGAAGAAATCATAGATGTCTCTGAATTCAAAGTGATTGCGTATCCTAACCCATCGAATCATCGGTTTACGCTTGCCGTACAGGGAGGCAGCGATGAGCAAGTGGAGGTAGTGGTATATGACATGCTTGCCAGAATGGTGAAAAGGATCGCAAAACCAAATGCGAAAGAAATCCAATTTGGGGAAGAATTGCCTTCCGGTGAATACCTTTTGTTGGTAAGACAAGGTGAGAATCAAAAAGCGATCAACGTGATTAAAAAATAAGTTTCATGTTTTATAATTAGTTTAAAAACCAACCCAAGACCACTTGGGTTGGTTTTTATATTTAAATCTGTCGCATTGTGCAAACAAATTTTAAAATTTAGTTAAAAAAATGATGGACTGAAAAACTTACATTTTAAAAAGGTAAATTTGAGAAAACTAAAAAAAAAACTTATGAAAAGAAATGCCACCGCAGTATGGAACGGTTCCCTAAAAGAAGGGGGCGGAAAACTAACCACCCAAAGTAAACTGATAGAAAATGCGCAATACTCATTCAAATCTCGTTTTGAGCAAGGTATAGGAACCAATCCGGAGGAACTGGTTGCGGCAGCGCATGCAGGATGTTTTACGATGCAGCTTTCGGCCTATATTGGAGAAGAGGGTTTTGAAATCGATAGCATTGAAACCAAATGCGAAATTGATTTGGTGGATGGCACCATCATAACTTCCCATTTGACTGTTACCGCCAAAGTAAAAGGCATTTCGGACGATGTTTTTCAACAACAGGTTACGAAAGCAGAGAAAAACTGCCCGGTTTCTAAAGTGTTGAATGCCGCCATTTCGACTGCCGCAACTTTAGTGTAAAAAAACACTGATATAAAAAAAAGCTCGATTTTTATGATGAAAATCGAGCCTTTTTTATTTTATATATTTTAATCAAATAAATCGGAGGACAAATATCGGTCTCCTCGATCGCATATTATCGCAACTATGACTCCAGATTCCAGTTCTTGGGCAATTTTCAAGGCTGTAGCCACTGATCCGCCGCTGCTCATTCCCGCAAAAACGCCTTCTTCGAGCGCCAGGCGTTTGGTCATTTCGCGCGCTTCCAGTTCACTAACCTCAATTATGCGGTCCACCTTGGAAGCGTTGAAAATTTTCGGCAAATATTCCTGAGGCCATTTCCTGATTCCCGGAATTTGGGAGCCTTCACTGGGCTGTGCCCCGATGATTTGAACGGCCGGGTTTTTCTCTTTCAGATAAGTGGAAGTGCCCATGATGGTTCCCGTGGTTCCCATCGCCGAAACGAAATGGGTTACGGTTCCACGGGTGTCGTTCCAAATTTCTGGACCGGTTGTTTTGTAATGGGCTTTCCAGTTGTCGTCATTGGCAAATTGGTTCAGCATCACATATCCGCCGTCGGCCACTTTTCTGTCGGCGTAGTCTCTGGATCCCAGGATTCCATCCTTTGCGGATGTTAAAATAACCGTTGCGCCATAGGCACGCATGGTCTGGGTGCGTTCCCTGGTTGAGTCTTCCGGAAGTACTAATTCGATATCGATATTTAACAACTGGGCGATCATAGCCAAGGCAATTCCCGTGTTCCCGCTGGTGGCCTCGATCAGTTTGTCCCCTTTTTTAATGTCCCCTCTCTCTAAAGCAGATACGATCATGTTGTAGGCTGCACGATCTTTGACGCTGCCTCCCGGATTGTTCCCTTCGAGCTTCAGTAAAAGTTTCACCTTTTTGTTTTTGACCAAATTGACAGTTTCCACTAAAGGCGTATTCCCAATCAGGTCTAATAGTTTTTGTGGCTCCATATTATCTTAGCTCTTTTATTTTTACTTCTGTGGTGGTCGTGTTCGTAACCAGTGATCTTGCCGGAATGGACTTGGTAATCCAAGTATTTCCTCCAATAATGCTATTTTTGCCTATGATAGTTTCGCCCCCAAGAATCGTTGCATTGGCATAAATGCATACGTTTTTTTCCACTGTGGGGTGCCTTTTGCTGTTTTTCATGCCTTTGCTTACGCTCAATGCCCCCAAAGTTACCCCTTGATAAATTTTAACGTTTTTTTCGATCACGGTGGTCTCCCCAATTACGATTCCGGTGGCATGGTCAATAAAAATTGGCGAATCGATCGTGGCGCCTGCATGGATGTCCGTACCGGTGATTCGATGGGCATATTCACTCATTAATCTGGAAAACAACAGCAGGTCCAGAAGGTATAATTCGTGGCTCAAGCGATAGATGGCAATGGCGTAAAATCCGGGATAGGCAAGATATACTTCCTCGATGCTATTTGAGGCGGGGTCATTTTCCAAAAAGTAATTGGCATCCCGGTTTAATTTTTCGAGTACCGATGGTAATTTTTCAAGGAAACTATCCCAAATGGAATCGCATATTCCCTTCGGCTTTTTGCACGCGATTACCGATATTTCTTTGAAAAGAAACTTCAGTTCATCAATACTTTCGCCTAAAGGGGCGTTCGAATCAAACAGAGTATAGAAGAGTTTTTCGGTAAAAACTTCCGTTTTTGTCTTGATACCGTAATTAATGGTCGCATGGCTTTTTAAGGAGGCAATATTTTTAATAATCAGATCTTTTGTCATGATTATGGATTTGAATTGTTAATAGAAAAAGGACTAGTAAAAGTGTTTTTAGCAAGGGCAACAACAATTCCTTGAAGAAATTGAAAAGTTAATTTTGAAAAAGAGTTTCTTGTTGCTCATCACTATATTTTTTTAGTTCAAATATAAAATGAAACAAATATATTGAACTATTTTGAATAATATCGCAAGAACTGATAGAGTCTACTAATGGCGGTATAAATTTCAATTTATGCTAATCGTGGATGTGTTATTATTTTAACATAAATAATTTTAAATGCGTAAATTAGCGTTGTAAAATCTGTTTAAATGAAACCTATTCCAACATTTACAAGCGATCTTTCAAAGAGGGAATTTCCATTGACTGATAAGGTTTCTGGAAAAATGATTCGCAAGCCAATACTGGCTTTGATGAAAATTGATTTTCCGGATTTTAGCGCCGATCAATTTTTGTCCATTTCCGAACTGAACTTGTATAGGGAAAAATACATTTCCAATTATTTGTCCAATGAAATAGGTGAGTTGTCTAAAATAGAAGACGCGGTTTCAGAAGAATTGAAAGAGTCTGAGTCTACGGTAAGCAAAGTGGAAGAAACGCGAGAATCCAGAACTTTTGGACAGCTTGTGGCCGATAAAGTGGCTGATTTTGGCGGAAGCTGGAAATTTATAATTTTGTTTGGCGTGTTTATCGTATTGTGGATTTTGGCTAATATTTATATTCTGTACAATAAAGGTTTCGATCCCTATCCGTTTATTTTGCTGAATTTGATTTTGTCCTGTCTCGCGGCTCTCCAAGCTCCCGTCATTATGATGAGTCAAAATCGTCAAGAGGAAAAAGATCGGGAAAGGGCCAGGAAGGACTATATGATTAATTTAAAGTCAGAACTCGAAATCCGAATGCTCCATGAAAAACTGGATCATTTGATCCGGCATCAGCAGGAGGAGCTAATAGAAGTACAAAAATTACAAATAGAAATGATGAATGATATTATTAGCAGAATAAATAAGTGAATCCTCTTTTTTGGATAAGGAAGGGATCAAAAGTGTTTGTAAATATAGCCGGCTATCATAAAAGCGACGTTTATTAGCGCGATTGCCAAAATCAGTTTTTGGGAAAAGAAGCGTCTGTATATAAAATGAAAACCAATAAAACCCAAAAATAATAAAGTTGTAAATAGGGCTGGATACATCCGGAAAGAGGCGGCAAATTCCCCGTTCAAAAGAAGGATCAATGACCTCTGAAAACCGCAGCCCAAACATTCCACTCCAAAAAGTGTTTTGCTTACGCAAGGAAACATATATTTTTCTAAATCCAATGGTTTTGTTTTTTACAATTTACAAAATAATGGCAAAGCTTTTTAATAAAAAAACAAAGCTATTTTAAATTTGTTACTTTTGGAATCTGATATGTAAAGAAATGAAAAAAATTTTAATTCCAATTATGATTGTTGCGATACTGGTTGCTTTTTTTGAGCAAGTTAGTGAAGACAAAAATGTGTATATAACGGTGATTGCAATAGCCGTATTTATGTTTGGAATGATGCGGCTAAGCGCCAAAACGCCGAGTAAAAATCAAGAAAAAGACGATAAAGATGTTCAATAAAGGAGATAAGGTTACCGTGCTGGATGAGGCTATAAATGGAGTGGTGCTATCAACCAAAGATGACGAGGTAACGGTAGAAACAGAAGACGGTTTTGTGATGACATTTTTTGTCAAAGAGCTTCTTAAAGTAAACGATTCCAGCAACTTAATGGATTCTATTAGAAGGATTAATGTAGATGAAATTAAAAAAGAAAAAGAGATGCCAAAACAGCGAAGTTTCGTAAAAGAACGCAAAGACAAACACGAAATTTCGGCCCCTGAATTCGATTTGCACATCGAAAAACTGGTGCCAAACAAACGCGGCATGTCCAATTATGATATACTGACTTTGCAATCTGAAACGGCCAAGCGGCATATCGAATTTGCCATCCGCAACCGAATCCCGAAAATTGTTTTCATACACGGAGTTGGCGAAGGCGTGCTAAAGTCAGAGCTTGATTTTTTATTGGGACGCTATGACAATATCGCTTTCCAAGAAGGAAATTATCAAAAATATGGACAGGGTGCCACGGAAGTTTTCATCAAACAGAACAGCAAATAACAGCATTGGATTTTAAGTAAAAAGCTCCCATTTACGATTGTAAATGGGAGCTTTTTTTGCCTTGTTTCTTTGGGTAAATTTCGCTTTAATTGGTCGTCAACAAGTCCCCATAAATGTAATTGTCTCCCAGCATAAAATCGCTGTTCCCTCTCTTCAAAGTTACCTTTTTAAGTACGATGGTGTGCTTAAAACTTCCGGGCCCGTTAGTGGTTGTGGTTACCTCAATTATACCGCTTACGCCAATTATACCCGTTACGGCATTCCATTCCTGATTGATCACCGGAGTGGAAGGCGTTGCGGCATTGCAAAAATAATCGGCCGTAAGAAGCCCTGTAAACAGGCGATACGTTAAAATGTTTGTAGTTGTACCAATATATCCTATTCTTGGACTGTTTAATGGTGTTACCTCATTTGCAATCAATGTAGGCTCGATATCCAAAGTTAATGATTCGGCACTGGTATAGTTGTAAATTAAATTGGAGCCGCTGCATCGTTCTATTGTTTCGTCAAAAAGAAAGGGCAGGGCTGTGGCCGCCGTCACATAGTCACCGAAAGGGAAAGTTTCATATACCTGTGTACCACTACTTTTTGCAAAAGTGATGTTTTTGAAAACGATGTTATGATTGTAACCTGAAATTCGGGTACTATTGTCCGTTTCATTGACGGTTTTTACTGCAGTCGTGAATATTTGTATTTTTCCGGCAGTAGCATTCCATTGATCGGTTACGATAGGTGTTGCGGGAGGTATGGTTTCGCAAATGTTGTTTGCTGATACGTTTCCGTCATAAAAACGATAAACCACGCGATTACTTGAATTTACGTCCAGTATCATTGGTGTGCCTGTCGAAGAAGGTTCATTCATAAAAGAACTTTTCGGAATTTCAAGAAGTAAGGCTTCCTTCTCCTTTAGTTTATATATAACATCATTGGTACCGCAGCTTTGAGTATTGATATCCTCAAAATTGATGTCTTCCTGAATTAAATCTCCGTCATCACAACCGTTTAATGCTAACACAAAAACCATAAGGCTTAGAACTCTTTTCATCGTAAAATATATTTTCACAAAAATAGCGAAAAAAATGACAATTGTTATTGGAGAATACACAATTGATATTTCATAACTTTGCAGTAATGAAAAAAGTATATCTAGATAACGCGTCAACGACAGCCATTCGTGCCGAAGTCATTCAAGAGATGACAAAAGTAATGGCGCAAGATTATGGCAATCCTTCCTCAACGCACAGTTTTGGGCGTAATGCCAAAAGTGTTTTGGAACTTTCCAGGAAATCAATCGCCAGACAACTCAATGTTCCGGCCCAGGAAATTATTTTCACTTCCTGCGGAACGGAAGCCAACAATTGGATCCTTCGCTCGGCTGTTGTGGATTTGAAGGTAAAAAGAATCATCACCAGTAAAATAGAGCATCATGCCGTTTTATACACGGTTCAGGCACTGCAAAGAGAATTTGATGTCCAGGTGGATTATGTCGCTGTCAAGGCGAACGGTGAAATCGACATCACGGATTTGGTGGAGTTGTTATCACAGGGCAATAAAACTTTAGTGAGTCTGATGCATGTGAACAATGAAACGGGAAATGTTTTGGATTTGAAGCGGATAGGGGTGATTTGTGAAGAAAATAGTGCCTTGTTTCACTCTGATACGGTACAATCGGTTGGAAAAACAGAACTCGACCTGCAAGCGTTTCCCATTGACTTTCTAGTAGCCAGCGCCCACAAATTTCACGGACCTAAGGGTGTCGGGTTTGCTTTTATAAGAAAAAATTCAGGTTTGCAGCCTCTTTTTTACGGTGGCGAGCAGGAAAAAGGATTGCGTCCAGGCACCGAAGCGGTCCACCAAATTGCCGGAATGGCAAAAGCACTGGAGCTCTCGTATGCCAATTTAGAAACGGAAAGGACTCATATTTCTGAATTGAAAAAATATTTGATATCCCAACTTGAGATTGAATTCCCTGAATTTTCGATAAACGGTAGCCCCGATGGCTTTTACAATATGCTGAATGTGTTGTTGCCATTCTCTGAAGATAAGACAGCGATGATTTTATTTCATCTTGATATGAAAGGGATTGCGGTTTCCCGAGGGAGCGCCTGCCAGAGCGGAAGCATAAAGGCATCACATGTGTTGGCGGAAATGCTCTCCGATGCCGATTTGAAAAAACCAAGTCTGCGCATCTCGTTCAGCCATCATAACAGCAAAGAAGACGTGGATTTACTTGTAGATGCATTGAAGGGCATCTGAAAACAAAAACCGCTTTAAAGCGGTTTTTCTGTTTTCAGGCCGTAAAGCAACGATTTTAGTCCAGAATGCTTTCCTCTTTTGCTTTTCGTCTTTTCAGTATAATTGATTCCCTCGTTTTGGCAGTGATCATAAGGCCTAGCATCATGATGAAGGCACTTAATAAGATAACTTGAATAATTACGGATTTATTGATCAATAATATCTGGTTCTTTGGTGCAATCGAAAGAAAAAGCAAGATCGTTATAAGTCCCCTTGGCGCCACGAACAGCAATGGGAAAAGGGGTATTTTGGAGATTTTAAGTTGAATTATCCGCAATACAAAAATGCCCAGCACTATACCAACCGACCACACCAATGTGTCTACATTGATGATTTCAGAGGTCTTTATCAAATATCCAAATAGAAGAAAGAATAGCGCTCTAACTAGAAAAGTGGCTTCAACTATAAGTTCTTTAAACTTGGATACTTCCTTATTTAATAATAGCAAATCGAGGCGAAAATTTTGGATCCATTTTAAATTCTTCAGTTCATCCAAATTACCGATCGATAATCCAAACACCAAGATGAAAATCAGCGCGGGCAAATGGAATATTTTTGAGACTTCATAAATCAGAATTATAAGTAAGATGATCGGCACAAATTTGATATGATGGTCAATTTTCTTCAGAAGAAAAGAAAGCAAAATGGTGGCGACAAATGAAATCGCGACAATAATTAAAATCTCTAAACAGAAATATCCGAAAGTGTCTATACCAAAACTGTTATTATAGACGATAAAGTTAAAGAATATTACACCAAAAATATCTGACAAGCTACTTTCGTAGATAATAAATTCTTTTTGACTTGAAGATAGGTTTCTTACACTTGGGATGGCAATGGCGCTGCTTATTACACAAAAAGGAATGGCATTCATCAGGCTGTCTTTGTAGGAATAGCCGCCGTAATAATGCAATAAATAAGCTAGAGAAAAGGCCAAGACTATCAATGGGAGAAATGCGCCCAAAGAGGATTTTTTTATGAGACCAATTTTAGACTTGTTAAGTTCAAGTTCCAACGAGCCTTCCAATACGATAAGAATAAGTCCAATTGTGCCTAGTATCGGTAATGTGGATGAAAGGTCGGGAATGTCTATACTAAATAAGAACGTAGCTTCCCTAACGACCCAACCTAATAGCAGTAGTAATATCACCGACGGTATTTTAGTCCTCGCTGCCGTAAGGTCAAATAAATAAGCAACCAGCAACAAGAGACAAAGTGCAATTATTATTGTCATAGAAAATTTTATTTTTTTTTTATGTTTTATTGGATGACCGGCAACAGTGATGGAAGCAGCCATGCGGAAATATAGTACATTTGATTGTCAAAACATAAAAATTAGTTTAAATATCAAAAATTAGTTTCCATTTGTTAATTTCATCTTTCTAACTATAATTGCACTGTTTGTTTTATTATTGGATTACCGATTTGATAATTAATCTAAATATTTCTCCATTATCAAACGGGCTTTAAAATAACACAATGCAGATTCAGCACCCTGATTGATGTTAATGCACTTGTCCTCCAGTCCGTCGTAAGACGCTCCATTTTCAGGATTATACATAATTTGCTGAAGATGGTTATTGCCCAAAAACCAAATAAAAGCCAGTTTCAGCTGATCTTTGTATTTTCTGTTTCGGGTTACCTCATTAAACAAATCTAAGGCGATAATTGTTGTGGCCACCTCAATGGGTTGTTCCCCATAAAACGTCCTTTCATTCTCTTTTTTAAACCAGCTTCTGTTTGAAACCACTTTTAATTGGCCTTTCATAAAATAATGGGACAATAAAAAATCAAAGGTGGTTAAGGCGATTTTTTTATATTTCATTTTGCCGGTAACCAGATAGCTATACATCATGGCCTCGGGCAACACATTATTGGCATAGGTCATGTAATCTTCATACCAGCACCAATTTACTTCCGAGTTGATGTGATAATGGCGCAGTAATTCATCGGCCAGTTTTTCAATATGCTTCTCAATCGCTTCTTCTTTATAGGTTGAATAATAATTATATAAGCCTTTTATGGCATAGGCCATAGCCCGCGGAGAGCTGATGTCATCAAGTCTCACAATTGCCCTATCCCAGCATTTTTTTGCCCTAAGCACAATTTCAATTGGCAGTGTGTCCTTATGGGCCACTACAGTTCCCAAACTCCACAATGCCCTTCCATTGGCATCCTCCAAATTGACCTCGCCATTCTGCTTTGTCAATTGATTTTCGGAGTCCTTGTAGTTATCAAACCAACCGCTTTCCCTTTGGATATCCTCAATATATTTCAGATAAATGTTTGCCATTATCAAGGTGTCATCATCCGGGAAAAGTTTATGGTACATGACCATATCAATCAGCGCCCTTGCATTGTCGTCAAGCGTATATCCGGATTCCGGATCTGGTTCTGAAAATTTTGAAAACTGGAGTATGCCAAGGTCTGTTGTCAGTTTTTTGATGTGATCCATTTTTATCGGCGGCAAATTGAACCTCAAATCTTCTTCTCTATTTGTTAAAGCACCGAACATTGATCCATATTTAATGGCAATATTTTCCCATGTTGGACCATGTGATAGCGAAAAGGCATTTTTTCCCATCGCAATTCGCTCCTCTTTATCTTCAATAAGCCGCAGGATTGCTTGTCGGAATTCTTCAGGCTTGTCAAATGCGGTCAATAGAATTCCGGCATTGCGTTCAAGAGCTTCAATGGCATGGGGTATTGGTGTGGAAATAACGGCGCAGCCGCAACTCATGGCATACGCAAAAGTACCGCTCACCGCTTGATTAGGATCCTTGGAGGAAAACAGGTAAATATCCGATAATGTTAAGTATTCCAGCAGTTCTTTCAATTCGAGATATTCATTGATGAACACAACATTGTTTTCCAATTTTAATTCATCTACAAGGCCAATGAGCAAATTGCGATATTTTTCCCCTTCATGTAGGATGATTTCGGGATGGGTTTTGCCGATTATGAAATAAACAATCTTGGGATGCTTCGTAACGATTTCTGTCAGGGCGAGCAGTGTCGTTTCAATATTCTTATTTTCGCTGATGAGCCCAAAAGTGGACAGTACAATTTTGTCCGTATAACCATACTTGATTTTTAACTTTTCTTTTTGCTCCCATAGGACGCTGTGGTTACCATGGGGGATTATTAGGGTTTTAGTCATGGAACAACCGTAATCGCTAATCAAAATATCTTGCGATTTTTTGGTAAGCACTATTATTCTGTCGGACAAATCGGTTATCGCATGAACTATTTTTTTTCTCTTTTGGTCCGGTTTGGGTAATACGGTATGAAAAATAGTGGCGATTGGTTTGTTTAAAGCCAATATAAAGGCCAGGACATAATCGCCATATTCACCACCAAAAAGGCCAAATTCATGCTGGATGCAAACCAGACCGATGTCTTTTCGTTCGTTTATTTTTTCGGCTATAATTTGGTACTCCTCCAATTTGGAAGAATTTAAAGTATAGGTGACCTCCTGACCGTAATTGCATTGGTTTTTTTCGTTTTGCAAAGCGCATATTTCGATGGGTAATGTGTCGCCAAATACAGTTTTTATCGCATTAACTATGTCACTTGAAAAAGTCGCTAATCCACATTCTCGCGGGGGATAGGAGCTTACAACCAGCATTTTTATTCCTTTTTCAAATTTCATTTCAGTGATTTTTTAAGGTTGTTTTCTTAATTCAAGAAGCAATTCGTTAATGTCCATTTTTGCTACTGCAATATGCGTGTCAGCGGCACCATAGTATATATAGAGGTCGTTTCCAAATTGTGCATAACCTGTGGGAAAAACGATGTTGTTTACCACGCCTTCTTTTTCCCATTGTTTAGTGGGGGAAAAAAGTGGATAGGGCAATCTGGAAATTTCCATTTCAGGTTTATCCAAATGCAATAAGGCGGCTTTTGCGTGGTAAATTTTTCCCGTCGTTGTTTCATGAACGCCATGATAAATTAATAGCCATCCATCGGGCGTTTCGATCGGCGGTACTCCGGCGCCGATATAATTCATTTCGTATGGATCTTTCGGATCCAAGATAATGTGGTCGGTTAAATTCTGTAGATAATCCTTCCAAAAGTCAAGAGTCAATTGTTTCCAGTCGTCAAATTTCACAATTTGGATTCCTGGCCAGATTCTGTGCAGCAGGACAAATTGGCCATTTATTTTTCTGGGGAATAACACCACATCTTTATCCCTTAACAATCGAGTCTCGTCTCCTAATACTCCTATTTGGGCAAATAGATTGTAATATTGATGGTATTTGGGGTTTAATTTAGTTTCATCACTACATTTAACGTGACTTTCATATTCCTCATAGTTAACTTGGGGTGTAATGATTCCGTGTTTTTCAAAAAGGATTAAATCTTTAGACGTGGCAAGCGCCCCCATGGCATTTATACCGTCAAAAGCAGTATAGGTTATGTAAAAGGAATCCTCGATCTTTACAATTCGCGGATCTTCAACTCCCTGTTTCTCATAATCAAAATCTCTCATAATCAACGGTTTTTCCATTCGCTCCACAATTCTCGTAGGGCCATCCGTCCTGGCGTAGCCCACGGTGGAGAAATTTCCGGTCTGGACTGCCCGGTACAGTATGTGGAGCGCGTTTCCATCCTGATAAACTGCAGGATTTAAAACTCCGTTATTTTCAAATTCGAAATTGGTGGGACTCAGTAAAATACCAAGTTTTTCTATAGTAACCATAATTTGATATTTTGCTTTTTGATCTGTCTTCTTTCTGTGCCCTATTTCTTCTGCTCGCGTGATTTTTCCCTTTCCAATTTTCGGAAATATCCTCGAAACAGGAAATTGTGTTTTAAGGCTTCTAAATTCTCATTCAGCCGTATGCTCGCTTGATTCACATTTATCATCGTAGAATCAATTTTTTGCACCAATCCGGGGTCGTTGGAAAGGTAATTCAGCGCCCCTTTGCCGTCTTTTATGTTCAATATGGTTTTATTGACATTGGTAATAGCTTTATTTATCTCGACACTTGAGTCGTCCAGGTTGTTAACTATGGTTCTGATGTTATTGGCTACAGCCGTATCTCTTAGAATACCGATAACATTATCTTTATTGTTTAAAGCTGAAATAAGTCTATTCAGATTAGATATCGATTCGGAGGTTTTTTCACTCGAGGTTTTCAAATGGCGCATGGTTATTTTTAGGTCCCGTGCCATATCCATATCTTTGACTAATAGGCCCACCGTCCCTTCGCCTTTGTCGATGTCATCTGTGATTCTAAGCAAATTTTCGGTAAGTTTCGCCGCATTTTTGTTTGTTTTTCCAAGTGTATTTAAAATGTCATCGGTACGGATGCGATTCAAGGAGGTGATTTTATCTCCTGGTTCTACAGGAGGTGCAGTTCCTTTTCCCGGTATGATGTTTATGATCATGTTTCCCACAAGTCCGTCGGAACTTATGGTGGCAATGGCGTCTTTGTTGATGTGTTTAAATATGTTTTTGTCGATAATCATATCCACTTGAATACTGGTGTCACCAATCATTTCGATATTTCTTACCGTTCCAACATTTACACCGGAATAACGTACATTGTTGCCTAATTGCAAACCATTTACATTATTGAAGACGGCTTTAAGATGATTTGTTTTTCCAAACATTTTTTGTTTATCGCCAATGAAATATGTGGCTAAAACAAAAATTAATAGTCCAATTATAACAAAGAGACCGAGACTTATTTTTTGCGATGTCGTTTTTTCCATGATTGCAATTATTTAAAGAAAGCTTGAACCTTAGGATCTGTCGAGGTCGATAGTTCAGCAAAAGTGCCTTCCGCATAGTTGATGCCGTCGACGAGCAAAATCATTCTATTCGAAATTACTCTGGCACAATCGACATCATGCGTAATAATAAGAGATGAGGTGTTGTATTTTTGTTGGATTGATTTCATCAGGATCAATATTTCCTTTGCCGTTATTGGATCCAGTCCCGTTGTTGGTTCATCATAAAGAATAACTTTTGGTTGTAGGATTAAGGTTCTGGCTAGGGCAATCCTGCGTTTCATTCCGCCTGAAAGTTCTGCAGGCATCAAGTTTATGGCATGTACTAAACCTACGCTCTCCAAAGCTTCCATTACGAGTGCTGTCGTGTCTTTCAAGACTCCGAATTTCTTGGTATGGCGTCGCAACGGAAATTCCAAGTTTTCCCGAACCGTCATTGAATCATAAAGTGCGCTTCCTTGAAAAAGGAAGCCAATTTCTGTTCGGAGCTCGTCTAACGAAGATCGATTGAGCTCGGAAATATTTTTACCCATGACCATAATGCTGCCGCTGTCGGGTCTTTCCAGTCCAACGAGGCATTTAATCATAACTGATTTTCCGGAGCCCGATTTGCCCATGATCACCAAATTTTCCCCTTCGTACAGCACCATGTTAAAACCATTAAGCACGTGATTGTCACCATAACTTTTTCTCAAGTCCTTGATTTCTATAATGGGTTTGCTATTTGGTACGGTTGCAGTCATAATCAGTTATAAATCATAAAAAATATCGGTCACGAAAACGGCTATAAAGTCAATTATGAATAAGAGCATAGAGGTAAACACGACCGCCGAGTTAGCGGCAAGGCCAACACCCGCCGTGCCTTTTTTGCAATAATAGCCCTTGAAACAGCCCACTAAGCCAATGGCAAACCCAAAAAAGAACGTCTTGATTGTAGCTGGAATCAAATCACCAAACTCCAAGGCATTAAAAACCTGGTTGAAGTACAATAAAAAAGACACATGACCTTTTACGTTTTCTACGAGATAAGAGCCGAAAAGGGATATCGCGTCGCCAAAAAAAACCAATATGGGAAGCATGAATGTCGTTGCCATGATTCGGGTAACAACCAGATATTTGAATGGATTGGTCCCGGATACTTCCATAGCGTCAATTTGTTCCGTAACTCGCATAGAACCTAACTCGGCGCCAATTCCGGAGCCAATCCGGCCAGCACAAATAAGTGCCGTAATAATGGGGCCAATCTCCCTTATAATTGAAATGCTCACCATCGATGGCATCCAAGAAACCGCTCCAAATTCCTGCAGGGTGGGGCGCGATTGCAGCGTAAAAACCAATCCGATGATAAATCCTGTAACCGCAACAAGGAGCAGGGAACGATTCCCCATATTGTAGCATTGACGGAGAAACTCCTTAAACTCCATCGGACGCCTAAATGACTCTCTAAAAAAACGCCCGGCGAAAAAGGAAAGCTCACCGATTTCAAGTAAAAAAGATTTGATAATTCCGATTATTTTAAAAACAGCATTCATAGGCATCATGAATTAATTTCAACAATGAAGCGCTACTCAAATATACGTACTATTATGCTGATTATCAGATATTTCAGTTGTTGTTAGTCTGCTTTTTTGATGGTTTTGTCGATAAAAGGGAGATAAGGAAGGGACGGCAAAACATTTGATACATAAATTCTTATAAAAGATGCCATCGGGAAAATGTAAAGCGTTTTTTATTAACGAAAAAACTGAGGGGATCAAAAGATAGCAGGTCGGATAGGATGGCCCAGAAGCCAAATTGAAACTCTATTTTTTTAGTCAATCAGCAAATCGCTGATATCAATCCGGTTGCTTTCGTGGGGAATGGTATTGCAGGTAATGATTTTCGCGGCGCCTGCATCCTTAATTTCCTGGAAAGCATTTGATGCAAAAACGGCATGAACGCCGATACAAATCGGAGGATTCATCCCCGCGGTTTTCAGATGGGCAATAGTCTCAATCATGGTTCTGCCCGTGGAAATAATGTCATCGACCAAAACGGGAATGTGGTCTTTGTAGCGGTCAAAATGAGGAATGGAAACTTCCACTGCGCGATCGCCATGACGTATTTTTGTTAAAATTATATAGGGAGCATTGGCATTATTTGCTACTTCGGATACCCATTGTTCGCTTTCGGCATCCGGGCCAATTAATAGGGGGTTAGCAATATTGTATTTTATCCATGCCGATATATGATTTGCCGCATGTGCGACTTTTGTAGGTATGCTGTAAATTTCGGATAGCGATTTTCTCCGGTGCAAGTGGGGATCAATCGTGATTAAAGAATCTGCGAAGCCCGATATTAGCATCGCAAAATACGTAGAAGTGAGGCTTTCCCCTGGATTAAAAACGGTGTCTTGACGCATATAAGAAAGGTAAGGAGCAATTAGGCAAATGCTCTTCGCACCCAATTCTTTCGCTGTTTTGGCCAAAAAATAGACGGCCAGCAATTTACTGTCGGGTTGATGAAGTGTGCAAACCAGAATCGCTTTTTTATTCTTTACACTTGACAGTATCCTAAGGTAGGTTTCCCCATCGGGAAACTTTCGCATTTCAAGCATGCCTTTTTCAGCGCTTTCCTTTTGTGCAAGTGCGTCGGTAAGCTCTTCATTTCCGGGCATTGCAAAAAAAATTTTTTTCATGATATTGACTCTAATAAAATAATATCCGTTTCCGTTTTCATATACTCTATTGCATAATTCAATTCCCCTTCCGTTTCGGCATAGATGCAAAAAAGTACATCTTCTTTTTTTACTATCGTATTTAGAGGTGTCAGAAGCAATACCCCAGCTTTAGGATCATGCGGAGCCCCTGCAAGCTTAGCTATTTTAGCAAGTTTTCTGTTGTCAATTTCAGTTACGATTCCTGATTTTTCCGCATGAATGTCAATCTTATAAGGTGCAAATTCAGGTTCTTTGAATCCGCCCTGGGCTTTACAGATGCCCATGAATTTTTCGTACGCTTTGCCTGAGGAAAGGATTTTTTCGGCCGTATCCAATCCGTTTTCCTGTGGATGGTTATTTACCAAATCAATAATGCTACCCGCTATATATAAGGCTTTCTTTCTCAAATCTTGCGGTGCATTTTTCTCATTTCGCAATACGCTCAGCACATCCATCGCTTCCAATGAGGGGCCAATTCCCCTGCCTATGGGTTGCGAACCGTCTGTGAAAAGTACTTTTACTTCTATTCCAATCGCTTTCCCGACTACATGAAAATAATATCTCAATTTTTCTGCGTCTTCTTCCGTTCTCACCTTGGCGGTTTTTCCAATCGGAATATCAATAACAACATGGGTAGAACCTGCTGCAGCTTTTTTGGACAGTACAGATGCAATCATCTGCCCTTCGCCATCTACGTCAAGGGCTCGTTCCACGCGGATTAAAATGTCATCTGCCGGACTCAATTTAATCGATCCGCCCCATACAAAGCAACCGTTTTCCTTTTCAACCACTTTTCGGATTTGCTTGATAGAAAGGTTGACTCCGGTCATTGTTTCCAGAGTGTCTGCCGTTCCTGCGGGGGAAGTAATGGCGCGGGATGAGGTTTTAGGAATGGTGAGACCGAACTGGGCTATGATAGCGACGACGATTGGCGTTGTGCGATTACCGGGAAGCCCGCCCACAGAATGTTTATCTACCACAATTGTATTATTCCAGCTGAGTTTCTGTCCGGAGTTTACCATGGCCTGTGTAAGCCCGATGATTTCATGTATGTTGAGATTGTCTCCCGCGCAAGCGGTGATGAAAGCGGCAATTTCAATATTGGAATACTGCCCCTTCACAATATCATCAATAATGTTTTGAAGGGCCTCGTAATTTAATTCTTTTCCATACATTTTCGCACGAATGCTTCGCATAGAAATGACAGGCTGGACATGCGAAAAGCTGACTAGATCACCATCTTTTGCATTTAAATCTTGCCAAGCACTTTCAGATAATCCGGCTTTCCCTGCTTTCAGAATGCCATCGGTAATAATATACAAAGTAGCTATTAAAGATTTACCTTTTACCGTTATCAATACCCTGTTAAGCGCCTCAAAACCTTCAGATTTGCATATGTGGCAGTCCTTGCGCATGAATACAACATGTTCTTTTTGGGTATCGATGCCAAGGTGAACCAGTTTTAAGGTGTTGAATTTGGTTTCCGTTCCGGTCATTTTGAATGAGTTTTAAAATTTAAATAAAAAAGGGCAGTTTTGAATGACAAAAAGTGCTCCTCAATAAGCGGATAGCGAATTCGATAAATAGATTAAAAGTCAGTCGCAACAAAGGCCTTTAATTAGGTATAGGGCTAGTAAAAATAAAGGCAGACTAATGTGATTGTTTCTCAATTCTCATACAAGCGGAGTCGGTTTCTAACTGCTGTCAATTCCTTTTTTAGGGTGTCTATTTTTTGCAGCAAATTGAAAACAACATCTATGCCTTCAAGATTGACTTCCAATTCTTGGTGCATTCGAATCATTTTCTCAATTTCATAAATCGAATCCTGATGAACATATTGCATTTGCTCCACCGTTTGGATCTCAATCAAACCAATTTCATTTAAATTGGCGAAAAAGGAGAGGTCAACGTTATAATGGGAACATAAGGTTTCTAGAGGGATGAAGTTTTCTGTGCTCATAAGGTCCTTAACTTAGAAAGTTCGATGAATAGTTCCTTCTCTTTTTCAGAAAGGTCCGTTGGAATTTGTATCTGATAAGTGATGTACAGGTCACCAAATTGGCCTTCGTTTTTATAGACAGGAAATCCTTTTCCTTTCAGTTTTACTTTTGTATCATTTTGGGTTCCCGGGGCCACTTTTAGTTTTACTTTTCCATCAAAGGTATCGACGGTAATTTCGCCCCCTAGTATGGCAGTATAGAAATCCAAAGGAACGGTCGCGTACAGGTTATTTTTGTCCCGTTTGAAATTAGTGTGGTTTTCTATGGTGAATGTGATGTACAAATCTCCCTTTGGGCCACCGCCGGATCCTTCCGCACCATGTCCGGTTATTTTTATTACTTGCCCATTTTCTACACCAGCGGGAATGGTAAGGCGAATGTTTTTTCCGTTAATGGTTAAAGTACGTTTGTGGGTGGTATAAACGTCCTTTAGGTCGAGGTGCAATTCAGCATTAAAGTCCTGCCCCTTAAACTGGCTGCTGCGGCGGCCGCCACCTCGGGCAGAGCGGCCTCCAAACATAGATTCAAAGAAGTCGGAGTAATCGCCACCGCCTCCAAAGCCTGCAAATCCCCCTTGTTGACCGCTTCCTTGATATTGCTGTTGTTGCCTTTTTGATTTCTCAAACTCTTCCGCATGCTGCCAATTCTCGCCGTACTCATCATACTTTTTACGGTTTTCGGCATTGCTCAATACCTCATTGGCTTCGTTTATTTCCTTAAATTTTCTTTCGGACTCCTTATTGTTCGGGTTCAAATCAGGATGGTATTTACGGGCCATTTTACGGTATGCCTTTTTTATTTCGGCTTCCGTAGCTTTTTTGTCTACCCCAAGAACTTTGTAATAGTCTATAAATGCCATTTAGCTATTTTTTATAAGTTTGTTATTGTATGAAATTAGGCCTTTTGTTGGCTATTGCTTTTCACGCTTATGTTGTCCCATTTTATTTTTCCTCAGATTATCTGATGAAAAAAAGAGGCAAGTTTTTTGTAAATGTTGCTTACAATCATATTAATCGATTGCTGTCTTTAATTTGTCCGGCGGACGGTTTGTATCATTGTCCTCTGGTTGTTTTGCAATGAATTCTGCGAGGAAGAAATTTTTCTATCATAGTCTGGTGGGTATTATGAGCACGGGTTTTTTGGAATGTCGTATTACCTTTTCTGCAACACTACCCATAATCAAATGGGATATTCCGATTCTACCGTGGGTACCCAAAACGATTACATCAGCGTCCCATTCTTGTGCAACATTAAAAATCACTTCGTGTGGCTTTCCTTCTTCCAGAAAAGTCCAAACTTCATGGCCCTTAAATACGGTGTCAATGAGCATTTGCTGAAGCTTTTTGTAATCATTTTTAATGATTTCCGAAAATTCCTGCGGTGTAACGGCACCTTGTGTTTCAAGCATTGTTGAATCAATGACGCTCAGAAGCGCTATCTCGGCCTTTAATTGGAGTGCAAGCTGCAAACCGTGCAATGCTATTTTTTCGGCAGCGGGATCGTTATCAATCGCGATCAATATTTTTTTTATTTTATCCATGCCGTCTAGATTGTTTTATAATTGCTGGAACATGATGTTTTTAGAGGTTGGGGGCTAGCCCATTTTGTACAAATACACTATCAAATTTAATCATTTTTTGACGGATTAAATATAATAAAGTGTTTTATTTCAGAGTTTTACGTCACGAATAAAAAGCCGATCGCTTGGTTTTTTATGGGGGGGGGCGGCACATGTAATTATTTCCGATGCAAAATGAATCACTTAATCGAGAAGTCGGTAGATCGTGATTACAAGAATGACGATCATAATCGCGGAATAGATCGATTTATTGTGCCTAGCAAGCCAATTGGGAAGGTAAATGTCAAAATTATCTTTTGTAGAATCGGAATATTTGCGAGCTATAATGGTTAGTGGGCAATAGAATTTAAATAGTAATAGGACGATACCTTCCAAAATGATCAATGCATATCCAATCCAAAGCCAGTTATCCAGTTTATCTGCAATAACCGCATACAACATATAAAAAATAACAAAATTGAAAAACAGCCAGATCAAAGTATGTATGATCTTAATAAGCGTCAGTTTATTTTTCATTTTTGGGATATTTTTTGTGCATTGTCGATTTTGACAAATAAAATCAAATCAGCGCCTTGGTATTCGAAGTATTTGAAAATAAAAACGCCTAGAGGGGAGATATTAATGCCTAATTTCATTAGAGGAAAAATTGTGTTTTTAGATCCACAATTGTTCGGTTCTGTTGATTTTTGAGTCCCGTTTCTTTTTCAGGTCAATAAGATAGGACTTGTATGCTATGAATTCTTCATCTTTTGGGTTAATCTGAACCACAAAATTTATTTTCCCCAATAAATGTTCCAGGAAATTGGCTTGATTGATTTCTTTGTACTCGCGATGCTCGTCAATGCCAAATTTCTTGATGTAGTACATTGCTTGTCGCAGTTCGTTACGTTTATGGAATACGACTTGGGGTTTTTCGTTGACAACGATGCCGGTAACGGTCTGTCTTCTGTCTGGCGTCATTAATTTGGTTTTGCTTGTATTGATTTTCAGCTCAAGTTTTTGGACTATTTCGGTAGCCTTATCAAGCATTTCGCTTTCATCAAAATCCCCAGAAAAACTGAGGTCATCCGCATACCGGGTATATCTTATTTTTCGTTGAATGCAATATTCCGAAATTGAAGTGTCTGCATCTTCAAAAATCAGGTTCGAAAGATGGGGACTGCTGGGCGCTCCTTGCGGCAAAGAGCCATCTCGAGTGCATAATTTGGCCAGCAAATCGGACAGGGCTTTGGTGTAGCCCAGATCGACAAATATTTTTTCGACACTTTCAAAGCTAATGGACGGGAAAAAATTTTCCAGATCCAAGGTAAATACTTTTGGTTGGTTTTTATGAAATTTCAGGTTTTCGATGAGGCTCACTTTCGGTCTATAGGCCTTGGCGAAAGGGCTAACACGACGTTTATATAGGATGTTTTTTAGGATCCATTGCTGAATTTCTTTCAAACTGGGCAGAGGCTCGGAGATTTGTCTTTTTTTACCGTTTTTTTTGAGGATTTCAAAATCCCGATAAAAATATTTGGTGTGCAGGGCCGCTTTTTTGAGGTATTCCTTTTTGTATCCTACCAGTCCCGACAGGTGCGAGGAATTATAGATTACTGGCACATCATTAGAAAACAGTATTTCGGCGTAATCCAAGCAGTGTTCTATATCCTGAGGACTATACCCCATTTTTATGGCTTCCTTTGTAAAGGCATCTTCGTAGTGTTCAAAATCCATAAGGTTACAATCGTTAATGGAGTGAGGACTTTTCTGTCTCTCACTCCAGTTAAGAATACGGGTTTAAAAGGTTCGGAGCTCTGCGGAGGGCCTTTTAAACCCAGTGCTTGAAAAAGCATTCAATTACAGAACAGTGACTCACTGCTCCAATGTTAGCTTAGCTAACAGTATCGGCAAAAATGAATTAGAAAGGCAATTCTTTCTGAAGAGGTATGTAAATTGTTTTCTTGTCCAATTTTGGGATTTTACTCTTCAAATCCTTTGAAATCCAATCTTCTTTTTTTCGTTTTCTCATTTTGGAAATGTCCATCCTTAAATTATTTAAACAAAAGGTCCGTATAAAGATTTTAAATTCGCAATTCATTAACTGACAGCGATTTATTGCTGATAATCTAAATTAAAGTTACAAAAAATAATTTAGGAAATGGATATGAAATTAAAAATGTTTTTAACAAGTTTCATTGGCGAACGATGTACTACCGGGGGGTGTAATCTGTTCTTTAATAAATTTTTTTGAATCGTTTGTGGGGAAAATAGGTCACGACGTTCAGTATAACTCTTGCGGTCCAATAGGATAGCCAATTTAGGAAACCCGAAGAAACGGTGTTTCTTTTTTTAAGGGATTCCGGAGTTATCCTTTGGCATTGCGCTATGACGTCTTTGAGATGCGTGGAGTACGCACCTGAAAATGCGGGAGATTTAATTTCCACATTCATTTCCAGACTCCCGTAGGTGCTTAAATTATTCAGATTGAAGGAGCCAATGGTGCACCAGTAATCATCAACCACGGCGGCTTTTCCATGAAGTACGTTTTTATTCCACTCATACAATTCAATATTATTCTCAAGAAGGGTCGAGTATATATGGTAGGTAGCCCTTCTGGAAAGTGGGATGTCTGAAACTCCAGATAGGATCAATTTTATTTTAACCTTATTTCGCGCCGCTTTTTTAAGGGCATTATTCATTCTTCTGCCCGGAAGAAAGTAGCTCCCCACAATGATTATTTCTTTTTGTGCGCTATTGAAGGAATTAATGTAGGCATCGTAAATTTCGTTTTTCCTTTTCAACCAATCATTTTGAATTATACCGACAATCGTTTCTTCTTGAGTATTAAAAACGGACTCTAATTTTTTTTTGAACAGGTATCTTTTCTTGAAAAAGAGATCTCTGCAGAGCAACTGAAGTGCTTTTGCAATTTTTAAATCATTTACCTGCACGGAATAATCTAGCCAGGGTTTTTTTGACGCGGTCCCATGATATTTATTCGCAATGTTTATCCCTCCAATTAAAATAACACGTGCATCGGCGACCACCACCTTATGGTGCAATCTTCGGCCAATATAAAAAGAGTTTGCGGAAAAGAAGGGCGAAAAAAGACGGAAATTGATTCCAAGGTTTTTAAGATCGACGATCACTTCTTTTGAAAAGGAATAGGAGCCAAAACCATCCAGCAAAATATATATTTTTACCCGACGTGAAGCTGCTTTTTTTAATTCTTCTAAAATTTTATTGCCTGTTGAATCATTTCTGAAAATATAAAATTGCAAGTGGATTTCATATTTAGCGTCTTGAATAATATGTTCCAATCTTGAAAAATAGTCAGCTCCGCTGTGTACTAATTCCACGCTTTCGGAAGAAGCGCTAAAGTAATTATTAATTGGCATAGTCTTTTTTTGATTTGACCCCTTTTATCAATAGAAATTCCAAAAGATTTTCGGTATCCAATGTACCTACCAGTTCATTATTTTCCATGACCAGCATCAAATTGCTTTTGTTTTTGTAAATTAATTCAAACACGTCTTCCAAAAGTGTTTCCACGTCCAGATAAATCAGGCTTTTGTTCATGGCCGAATGAATTAAAAAATTTTCACCTTCTTCGGAAAGGGCCACTATAATTTGGTCTCGATTTAATGTCCCTACCGGCTCGTTGTTCTCCGTGATCAAAAAAATCTTCGATTGGGAGTCCAACAACAAATCAATTGCTGTTTTTATAGGCTCAGCAGCATCAATGGTAGTAAATTGTTTCATTAACACATCTCTTACTCTGTAGCCTTTCAGGGAATACTTGGAGTCGGCATATTTACTTTCCATCTGTGCGCCCATAATTACAAATACGCCAATGAAAATCAGAAAAGGGTTGTATAAAAAACCTAGTAGTATAAATCCCATTGCCAAAAACTGCCCTATTCGTGCCGCTATTTTTGTCGCCACATGTCTTTCAAATTTAAAAGACAATATTGCTCTTAGTATCCTTCCTCCATCCATGGGGAAAGCGGGAATCAAATTAAAAACGGCCAATAAAATATTCACGATGAAAAAATTAAGGAAAAAATTACTGGCATTTACACCAGCGGACAATTCTTGAGCCAATGCCTCGGAAGTTGACGGAAAGTCAATAAATAGTCCCGTTATGAAGGCCAGAACAATATTGACCAACGGACCAGCCAAAGTGACTATCAATTCCTCCTTTGGTTTCTCGGGAAGGCTCTCCAGTCGCGATACCCCGCCGATGGGCAGGAGGGTAATGTCTTTTGTTTTAATATTAAATGATTTTGCAGCGAAGGAATGGCCAAGTTCATGCAAAAACACGGTTACAAAAACACAGACAATAAACAATACAGACCAAGCTATTTGCATTGCATTGTAGCCTGTCCTATAATTGATGTAAATAATAAATGCTATGAGTAATGTAAATGTCCAATGCACAAATATGCCGATGCCCCCTATCGTTCCCAGTTTGAGTGATCCTTTCATTTTTTTAATTTTTTAATTCAATTAGTTTTAAAGGAATTGTAAAAAAATGCACAATTGATAAAAAAATCAATAAATTGTAGGTTGGCTGCGGGAATTGGGGTTTCCTTATATTTACACTAAAAATACGACATTTTTTTTAAGAATCAGAGAAATAAAAGGTGAAGATAGAAATTGTTTTCTTCATTTTAAGGGCATAGGTTATAAAGTAGTTTGATTTTGTTGCATTCACAATTTCTCAAGGATAAATGTAGCGGTCACCAAAAAAACATTATTGTCCAATAAAGAAAGGGAAAGTCAACAAAGTAACACAGGATGACTTTCTAAACCATTAAGTCAAATTTTTATTACTGATGCGGTTGTCCTGATAGGTAAATTTTGAGGCAAAAATGGTTGAGCACCACAATCAGTGAATTTTCCATACGGCCTATCTTTATTTGATTCGCACAAGATTTTAATTTTTTAATTGACGCCGCAAGCGCATCCGTTTTTTACTTTGGGTCCAACCTTTTTTTCTTTATATAAAAATAGATGCTGAATGAATATGCAATAATAAAAATAATAGCCGTTAAGGAGTTGACTAAATCCTCTGGCAGATTGATTCCGGTAAGTTTTAAAATTAGAAAATGGATATAAGAATTGCTGTTGTCATTATAGCCTAAAAGCCGTCTTACTTCCCAATGCCAGTCGGTCATCGGGCAATAGCCAAAGCCGTACCATATTCCTAAAATAAACCACGAAAAGGCAGTAAGCGATAATGTAATTAAATTGGCAAACCTCCAGCGGGGAATAATCCAGCCAAAAACGTTAAACAGGATAAAGATGCTGTGAAAGAAAAAGAAAAAATAATCGATAAGATGAAGAAAGAGGCTGCTCATGATGACTGGATTATTTACTCTTTACTTATTTTTTGTTTGAGAAGTTTTTAATTTGGTTTTCAAAATATTTTCCTACATCGAATAAATGGATTGAAATGCTCTTAAATATTAAAAAAATAATCCAATTAACGATTCATAAAACCCTTTTCTATAGGTTACTACCGTTATTGACATTTTTCATTCTGTTTATCCATTTCTCTATTTCAACTGCCCAAAACACGATACTTGATGCCAGCAGAGTAATTAGCAGTTCGTATAGGTTAAGTGGCTTGGTCTTGAAAATGACATTTAGAAAAGGTACGTATATTATCATCATTTGAAGTGCAACTGAAAGAAGCAAAGCAGCAATAAGCGGCTTGTTTGAAAACAGCCCGATTTTAAAAAGAGAGTCCCTTTCAGAACGAATGGCCACTACATGGCCTAGCTGACTGAAGCAAATATAGGTGAAAGCAATTGTTTGCCAATGGGAATTTGCATTGTCTATTGCCCAAGCTTGAATTCCCAGTGTTGATATACCCATTAAAAAGCCAACCCATAAAATATGTTTTGCCATACCGCCAGCAAAAACACTTTGTTGTGGATTTCTTGGAGGCCGCTTCATAATATTTGATTCTGCAGGTTCTGACGCCAGTGCCAGTCCGGGCAAACCGTCGGTTATTAGATTTACCCAAAGGATGTGTATCGCTAACAAAGGAATTGGTAATCCAAAAAACGGGGCCAGAAATATTGCCCATATTTCGGCTGAGTTTCCAGTCATGATATACTTGATAAATTTCAGAATATTGTCAAATATTTTTCGCCCGTACATCACAGCAACAACGATTGTGGAAAAATTGTCGTCCAGCAAAATCATATCCGACGCTTCTTTGGAAACTTCGGTTCCGTTTATTCCCATTGCTATACCAATATCCGCGTTTTTAAGCGCTGGCGCATCGTTTACACCATCGCCGGTCATCGCAACAAATTGGTTTCTGGCCTGCAGTGCTTTGATGATTTTTAATTTTTGCTCAGGATTTACCCGTGCATATACGCGAACTTTTTCAACAATATTTTCAAACTCCGTGTCTAATAAGGAAGCAAGTTCTACGCCGTCCAACACTAAATCCTCTTCGGAAGTGATTATTCCCAGTTGTTTGGCAATTGATTTTGCAGTGAGCTTATGATCTCCGGTAATCATTATGGGAATAATACCCGCTTGTTTACACTCGGACACTGCCTGTTTCGCTTCCTCCCTTGGTGGATCAATCATTCCTGCAAAACCTATCAAGGTTAATGAGGATTCTATTTCGTCGAATTTCAGGGTTTTAGGCAGAGCGTCCATTTTTCTCATGGCATATCCGATCACGCGATAGCCTTGCTCCGCCATATTATTGGCTTTAGATTGAAATTCATCAATAAGTGGCTTTTGATTTACTACTAATTTATCTAATAATAGGTCTACTGCACCTTTAGTAATTGAAATTATTCCGTTTTCAGTTTGATGCAAAGTAGTCATGCACCTTCTGGTAGCGTCAAACGGTAATTCGGCAATTCTTGGAAATTTTTTTTCGAGTTCAGTTTTTATTATATTTTTATTGAAAGCAAATTGAACAAGTGCCACTTCAGTTGAGTCGCCTAGCCATTTCCCGTTTTCGCTTTTCGAAACGTCATTGTTCAATGCCATCATATGAAGCAAATCTTCATTTTTGGGAAAAACTGATGTTGAATCTATAAGGGGAGCCTCATAAACTTCTTGTACAGTCATTTTATTTACCGTCAGTGTTCCCGTTTTATCCGAGCAAATATAAGTTACCGAACCCAGGGTTTCAACGGCAGGTAGTTTTCGGATAAGTGCACTGTTTCGAGCCAATTGTTTGGCGCCAAAGGCCAGTGTAATTGTTACTAATGCAGGCAATGCTTCGGGAATGGCTGCTACTGCCAATGAGACGGAGATTAAAACCATATTTAAGAGTGCTTCTCCTCGTAACCAGCCTAGTGCAAAAATCACGGTACAAATAATGAGAATCACAATTGATAACCGTTTTCCAAAAGCAGTTAATCTCTTTTGCAAAGGGGTTGCTATTTCATCGGTTTGAATCATTTTGGCAATCTTACCCAATTCGGTGTTCATTCCGGTCGCCGTAACGTAGGCGGTGGCCCTACCGTTTGTGACAAAAGTTCCCTTGAAGCCCATGTTAGTGCGATCGCCAAGGCTGTACTCTCCTGGGGGAAGTGTGTCGATGTTTTTTACTACATTCTGGGATTCACCGGTCAGTGCCGACTCATCTATTGTTACTTGGTGGGTTTCTATAAAACGTATATCAGCGGGCACCACATTGCCGGTTTCAAGCAAAACTACGTCTCCGGGCACTAAATCGGCGGCAGGAATTTCCATGGTTTTTCCTTCCCGTAAAATGAGGGCATAGTTTGCGGCCATTTTCTTTAAGGCTTCCATTGCTTTTTCTGCCCGATACTCTTGCATAAATCCCACAATTGCGTTGAGAATAATTATGGCTAGAATGATTATAGTGTCTGTTAAATCACCAATGAGACCTGAAATGACTGCTGCCAGAATCAGGATAAGAATCATAAAATCGGTCAGCTGATGAAGCAGCATTTGCAGAACCGTCTTCTTAGCTTTGTCCCTGATCTGATTTTTTCCATATTCAACTAAGCGTTGCGAAGCAATTAAATTATCAATGCCCGAAGGGCTAGTATCTAACAGTCTGGATATTTCAGAAAGGGGTAGAAGGTGCCATTTCATCTGTGTTAATTTTGAATTTAAAATTTGCCTTCAAAAAGTGACAATTTTGCGAGAACATAAATCATATAGAGTATGATTAGGATTGTTGCTTCAATTCTTGAAATTCCCCTCTTGGTTGCCAAAAAAATCAATACCAATGATGTTATTATAAACAAAACAGGTAAGTCGAATTTTATCAGATTACTCTCCATCGAAATGTTAGTAATTGAACTTGCCAGGCCAATTGGTACAAGGATATCAAAAATTGTACTGCCAATGATATTTCCTAGGGACATTCCGGGTGATTTTCTCAATGCCGCGCCAACGGATACTGATAGTTCCGGTAAACTTGTACCAAGGCCAATAATCACAATCCCTACAAAAGATTGTGTAATTCCCCATTTCTCAGCAAAATGCAATGCATTGGAAACCACAAAATGCGATGAAACAATCAGCAATGCGAAGCCAAACACAAGGAACACAGCCAACATTATTGGTTTATAGTGCTGTATTATCACATTTTTACCTGCTTCCTTCGAGTCAGTTTTCAACAGAACTATATAATAAATCAAGTACGTAACCAATAGTAAAAAACCGTCAGTTTTTGAAATTTCCCCATCAAATCCAATGGCAAATAACAGCAACATAGCGGAAATGAGTGCAATGCTGTTACGAATCAACTCTTTTTTGGTGGTAGTGAAGTTTAACAGCAAACCGGATAAACCAAGAATAATACTTATTTGACTTATAGAACTCCCGATTGCATTTCCGGTAATGATTCCCGAGGATTCAATTCCTTTTAGTTGTAGTAAAGCTGCATTAACTGAAACAAAAACTTCGGGCAAATCTGTTCCTATTGACAAAATTGCAAGCCCCACAAATGCGTGGGAAAGATTAAAGCGATTGGCAATTCCAATGGCACTTTTGACCACCCATTTGGTTCCAAGCCACAACCCAATTAATCCCAATATGAAAATTAATCCCTCTACCATCTGAGTTTTATTTTAGTGCTGCAAGTTTGTTTTCACTATTTGGGGTTTATTATTTCATAAGATCATTTACCAGGAATTGTAAGCAAAGGAATTTGAATACGATAGGCCGTTCTTTTTGTTACGCTCTTATGAAATACCTTTTGCCATATTCCTTTCCTTTTTATCGGATTTACAACCAAGATGTCTTTATTATCAGCCATGTTTCTTCTAAAAGAGCCTTTGAAACTTCCTTTGGTTTTCCTTGATACTCTGGGTGAGGGGGTAAAAACCGATTTCAAAGCGAATGAAAGTATGATATAAAATAATTGAGGCATCCAAAAGTGCAGCCAGTTCTACGGCATAATTGATAACATAATCAGCTGCGATGGAAAAATCAGTGGGAACAAGTATCTTTTTTATAAATGTCATAATGCTTTCTAATTAGGGGATTTATATTTGCAAATACATTGTTAAATGGTTATATTTCAATTGTTTATCGATGTGAGATTCTTATTCGAATGTACGGTTTATTTGATGGTTTATCAAGGTTTTTTTTGTGTTTTTTGGGTTAGCTGTATCTAATATGTTTTAAGAAAATAATTATTTTGAATGGTCAGGCACATTTTAGATTTTGTCTTAAGCAAGTAAAAATGAGCCGCTCATTATCTCAAAAGTAGAAGTGCTACTAATTTAAAATAAAAATGCTATCTTGTTGTGCAAAGAATTAAAACAAAACTATGTTTTGGATAGTACTGAGGAATGCCATTTTAATTTGGATTAATTGCGTGTAATTAGGCACTTATTTAATTTGATTTTTTATAAGACTTTACATAAGGCTAAACATAAACGGAACGGTTCTCTATATTTTGACTTTTTATATTTGAAAAACGTAAACACAATGAGCTGCTTTTGTAATGTATACAATGGAGAAAGCATCATAATTTTAATTCAACCGACAATAATTATAGTAAATCATGAAAATAATCTTTATTTCAATTATTCTTCTCGCAACTGCTTTTGCTGGAATTGCCATTAAAATATTGGTAAAAAAAGACGGCAGGTTTTCCGGGACTTGCAGCAGCAACAATCCGTTAATACAAAATGGGGACGAGGCATGTAGCATTTGCGGGGCAAAACCTGACGAAAAATGTAAGTCTTAGTTCAGTTCTTTTATCCATTTTTTTAAGCTTTCGGATGAATATGTTTTCCAGATTCCGTGCTCGTCATAAATAAAATATACTTCCAGTTCTAAGTCTTTATTTACTTCTAAAAATTGTATCGACCTCTCCAATCCCATTACCATAAAAGCGGTGGCATATGCGTCGGCGGTAATGCCATCATCGGCAATCACTGTTGCGCTCAATAAATTCTGTTTGGCGGGGTAGCCAGTTTTAGGGTTGATGATATGGGAAAATTTCTGGCCGTTTTCTTCATAATATTTACGGTAATTTCCGGAAGTGGCAAGGGCTTTATCGTTTAAAATAATTACGGCTTCAAGTTCCCGTTCAGGGCTTTGTTTTTCATCAGGCTTATCGATTCCCACTTTCCAATTTTCATTTCCTTTTTTTCCATTGGCTTTCAGCTCCCCCCCCAGTTCAACTATGTAATTGTCGATTCCTTTGCTTTCAAGGAAATTCGACAAAACATCTACAGAGTACCCCTGGGCTATGGCATTAAAATCCAATTTAATTCCTGGTTTTGCTTTCAAAATTTTTTTTCCTTCAAGTTTCAACATTTTGTAGCCGACAAACTGGAGTAGACTGTCGATTCTGCTTCTTTCTAATGCCTTTTTTTCGGTAGCTCCAAATCCATAGGAATTCACCAAAGGTCCAACTGTAACGTCGAAAAGACCATCGGTTTTTTCTGAAACTTCAACCGATTTATTAAACACATCGATAAAATATTGGTCAACAAGCACAGGGCCGTCTTCATTATTGATTCTTGATATAATTGAGGAGGGAAGCCAAGTCGACATTGATTTGTCAATGTCTTTCAACAGCGAGTCGATGGCCGTTTTGTAATTGATGGCATCATCTGATAAATAGGAAATATGGTAGGTAGTTCCCTGTGCATTTCCTTCAATCTTAATTAGAGATTTCTTATTGGAGTTACAGCTTATAAATAAAGTGGATACGAGAATAAGGAATGGAAATTTCTTCATAAATTGTTTTTTTATCCTCCAAAATCATCAAAAGCAATATTTTCAGGCGGTACGCCAAGCTCGTCGAGCATTTTGAATACTGCGGCATTCATCATTGGCGGACCGCAAATATAATATTCGACATCTTCAGGCGCCTCATGATGCTTCAGATAATTTTCGTATAACACATTATGGATGAAACCGGTATACCCTGTCCAATTGTCTTCCGGCAGCGGTTCCGACAGCGCAATATTGTATTGGAAATTCGGGAATTCTTTTTCGATATCGCGGAATTGATCGGTATAGAAAACTTCCTTTGAAGATCTGCCTCCGTACCAAAAGGAAACTTTTCTGTCTCTTTCTTTTAGAGTATGAAAAATGTGAAATAAATGTGAACGCAAAGGCGCCATTCCGGCGCCACCGCCAATGTAAATCATTTCGTTTTTTGTAGGCTTGATATGGAAATCGCCAAAAGGTCCTGCAATATTTACTTTGTCGCCAGGTTTTAGTGAGAACACGTAGGAGGAGCAAATACCGGGATTTACATTCATAAACCCGCCCGCTTTCCTGTCAAATGGAGGAGTGGCAAGCCTGATATTCAACATAACGATGTTGCCCTCAGCAGGATGATTTGCCATCGAATAGGCGCGGAAAATGGGTTCAGGATTTTTCATTTTCAGATTCCAGATATTGAACTTGTCGTAATCTTCCTTAAACCGGTCGTCAATATTATAAAGGTCTTTTTTAAAATCAATTTCGCAGGGAGGAACATCTATTTGTATATAGGAACCCGGTTCAAATTCCAGAAATTCGGCCTCGGGTAATTTGACTACCAGTTCTTTAATGTATGTGGCCACGTTATTATTTGAAATAACTTCGCATTCCCATTTTTTGATTCCCAATATTTTTTTTGGAATGACTATTTCCATATCCTGTTTGACTTTTACCTGGCAACCCAGCCGCCAATTGGATTGCTGTTGTTTTCTGGAAAAATAGGGCGTCTCTGTAGGTAATATTTGGCCCCCGCCAGATAATACCTGGCATTTGCACATGGCACAGGTTCCTCCGCCACCGCAGGCCGAGGGTAAAAATATCTTTTGATTGGACAAGGTGGTAAGAAGGGTAGAACCCGCTTCCGTTTCGAGCACTTCTTTTCCGTTAATGATTATTTTGACTAATCCGGAAGGGGTAAGTTTCGATTTTGCATATAGAATCAGATACACCAATAGCAAATTGAATATTAAAAAAACAACCACGCTGCTTATCACTGTTGTAATATCAATGCTTAATGTTATCATTTCTTTTATTGATTATAGATTTATAACGTAATTCCCATAAAGCTCATGAATGCAATGGCCATTAATCCGGTTAGGATAAAAGTAATTCCCAAACCTCTTAGAGGTGCGGGGATATTTGAATACCTTAATTTTTCGCGAGTGGCAGATAACGCGACTATTGCCAGAAACCAGCCGACGCCAGAACCCAAGCCAAAAACGGTTGCCTCACCCAATGTGGCGTATTCCCTTTCTTGCATGAATAACGCGCCTCCCAAAATAGAACAGTTTACAGCAATGAGTGGTAAGAAAATACCCAAGGACATGTACAGTGCAGGTGCGTATTTTTCAACAATCATCTCCACCAGTTGTACGATGGAAGCAATGGTTGCGATGAACATGATAAAACTTAGAAAACTTAGGTCAATGGAGGCAAAATCTGCTGACAACCAACTTAGTGCCCCAGCTTTTAAAACATATTTTTCCAGCATATAACAAGCCGGCACCGAAATAAACAAAACAAATATTACTGCAAGTCCCAGTCCTACTGCACTTTTTACAGTTTTGGAAATGGCTAAATAGGAACACATACCTAGAAAATAGGCAAATATCATATTCTCGACGAAAATGGCTTTAATAAAAATGTTTACATGATCCATAAAAAATGCTTTAAATAACGTTTTTATTTGCTTTCAATCAGTTTTTTGTTCCTGCTGCGCTGTATCCAAATGAGAATCCCAACTATGATTAGTGCCATGGGAGGCATAATGACGAGGCTGTTATTAAAGTAGCCCATTTTATACAGCGACTCGGGTATAATACGAAAACCCATCAATTCACCGGAGCCCAGAAGTTCCCTTATCATGGAGACTATAACCAATATTAATCCGTAGCCAAAGCCGTTACCGATTCCGTCCAAAAACGAAGGCCAAGGCTTATTCGCCATCGCGAAGGCTTCCAGCCTACCCATGATAATGCAATTTGTTATGATTAGGCCCACGAAAACAGATAGCTGTTTACTGACGTCGAATACAAATGCTTTTAAAAACTGGTCCACTAAAATTACCATAGCGGCCACAATTGTCAGCTGAACTATAATGCGAATGCGGTTTGGAATAATATTTCTTATCGATGAAATGATAACATTTGAAAAGGCACATACGGTTATTACCGCCATGGCCATAACGATAGACGGTTTCATTTTTACCGTCACTGCCAATGCGGAACAGATGCCTAATATTTGCACCGTTATCGGGTTGTTATCGTTTAATGGGTCATATAAAAGCCGTTTGTTTTTTGGGGAAAACAATGCTTCTTTCGGTTCTTTCGGTTTTGCGGGAACTGCAACTGTTTCTGTGCTCATATGCTGTAGTTTAAGTTTATAAGTGCTGCATCCTTCTGCTTTTAAAATAAGGTATATAATTGAGAAGCGTCCTTTTAAACATTTCCGTAACGCCCTTGCTGGTTACTGTCGCTCCCGAAATGGCATCTACTCCATGCATATCATCGGGAGAGGCACCGCCTTTAATAGCTGTCACCGAAACAAAATTTCCTGCCTCATCAAATATTTTTTTTCCGACAAACTGCTGTTGAAATTTTTCTGTCTCAATTTCGGCGCCAAGTCCAGGAGTTTCGCTTTTGTGTCCGAAGCTGGCGCCATAGATGGTGCTCATGTCTGCTTCCAGTGAAATGTATCCCCATATTGGTCCCCATAATCCCTTTCCTCTCACAGGAATTATGTAAAAGGTTTTCCCTTCTTTATTGCAAATGAAGAGAGGAAATAATTGCTCATCAGTTTTACCGGTTTTTATTTTATCGAGTTCTTTTTTAAGGTCTATATCAAATGCGGCAACTTTACCGTTTATTTCTTCTCCTTTATTGTTTAAAACAATCTGTTTAGTGATGTATTGGTTGAAAAGTTGCTCCGTCTCGGCCGTTTCAGCGTGAACGGAAACGCTTGTTAGAATGTTTTTCATTTTCTCTATCCTAATGTTTTTTGCCTGATACGGAGCAAGACTTATGGCGGTCACAGATAGAAGTACTGCAATTACCACCACCATAACAGAGGAGAAAAGAAACGTGGCTTTATTGCTGTTTTTATCCATTTTGATTTTGTATTGGTTTTACCCTTTTTAATCTTCGTTTAATATTTGCTGCAACGACATAATGATCGATTAGCGGAGCCATCACATTCATGAATAAAATGGAAAGCATCATCCCCTCTGGATAGGCTGGGTTAAAAACCCTGAACAGAATGGCAAACATTCCGATCAAGAAACCATAAATGTATTTTCCAGTGTTTGTTTGGGCTGCACTAACCGGATCGGTGGCCATAAAAATGGCTCCAAATGCGAATCCCCCTAAAACTAAATGATGTAGAGGTGTCAAGTTCATTAGCGTGTTCAATCCGAACAGATTAAAAATAAGTGCCATTAGAAAACCGCCAACGAAAACGGATGACATGATCCGCCAGCTACCGATGCCGGTATATAATAATATAGCCGCGCCAATTAAGCAGGCTAGTGTTGAAGTTTCGCCTATGGAACCGGGAATGGCTCCAATAAAAGATTCCATCGTGCCAGGGATTTTATCTGCCAGACCTGCAGCGGCATCTCCCAAAGGTGTGGCCCCGCTATAAGCATCGACCACATTCTGTCCTTGATCATGGTTTGTACTTATCCATACTTCATTTCCCGACATTTTACTTGGATAAGCAAAAAACAAAAAGGCCCTGGCCGTAAGTGCAGGGTTTAGGATATTCATACCCGTTCCTCCAAAAACCTCTTTTCCTATGATGACTGCAAAAATGGTTGAAACTGCCACCATCCACAACGGCACGCCAACAGGCATTACCAGTGGAATCAACATTCCGGAAACCAAAAAGCCTTCATTTATGGTATGTTTTCTTATTATGGCAAAAATAAATTCGGTTGTCAAGCCGGCCCCGTAAGAAACGATAACTAAGGGTAATACTCTGATGGCGCCAAAAGTAAAATTATCGAACAAGGAAACACCCGTGATCCCCAGCGCTTGATAATGTTGGTAGCCAACATTCCAAATTCCGAATAAAAGGCAGGGAACTAAGGAAAGCACAACCAAGATCATGGTGCGTTTTAAATCGATGGCATCACGTATATGAGCGCCTTTTCCCGCTGTTGTATGGTCTGGAACAAAGAGAAAGGTTTCAAACGCGTCAAATGCCGGATAAAATTTTTCCAGTTTCCCCCCTTTTTCGAAGTTGGGTTTTAATTTGTCCAGTAATTTTCTAAGTGCCTTCAAATTCAAATGTTTTTGATTAAAACTTCATGAATCCGGTCGTTTACAACAGGTTTCGTAATAATAAACTCCTTAATAATTTTGCTATTCCTTCTGTTTAAGAATTAGTTATGACTTCAAATAAATTGAAGCTACTTGAACTCCTTGCGAACAATATCGAGTCCCTGACGTACGATGCTTTGTGATTTTATCTTTGAGGTGCACACCAATTCGCAGAGGGCGAAATCTTCTTCAAGTACCTCGTAAATGCCCAACTTTTCCATCATGTCTACATCCTCAATCAATATTGATTTTAAAAGTTGCACAGGATATATATCCATGGGGAATACCTTTTCGTATTGTCCGGTCATTACAAAGGGCCTTTCTTCACCGTGTAGGTTGGTGTTTAAATCGTATTTTTTATCTGGTGTCAGCCAAGAAAAGAACGTGCGAGACATACTGAATTTATTGAAACCTGGAGTCAGCCAGCCCATAAACTCAAATTCATGACCTTCTGGGATGACCGTTATTTGGGAATCGTAAAAACCCAAATACCCATCAGCAGGAATTTGGGTGCCGGTAAGTATATTGCCGCTGATGATTCTGTTATCTGCCTTTTTTAAACCGCCGTCAGCAATAATGTTTTTTATGGAACAACCAATGATGGTTTTATAATATTTTGGTTTGTTGATTTGTGAACCTGTTAACGCGATTGTTCTTGTCGCGTCAAATTCTCCCTCATTAAATAATTTCCCAATGATCATCACATCTTGAGGAGCGATGTACCAAACCAGTTCTCCTTTGTTGATAGGGTCTATACGATGAATTTGAACACCAACATTCCCGGCGGGATGAGGGCCTGATATTTTATTGATCTGGACAGCCTTTGCATTTGAAAAAACGGATGCAGGGCTAGGATTGGGGCGTACGTTCAAATGAATTTTTCCGTCAGTTAATTTTTTTATGGCATCCAAACCGGTTTGAAAATCAATTTCCCTACCAGACATGATAAAATCATTATCTGGCGCTAACGGACTACTGTCAAATGCCGAAATAAAGATGGATTTTGGATTTTCGTCGGGATTGGCTATAACACCATAAGGACGTTGGCGGATAAATGGCCAAACACCACTTTTTAAAAGCATTGCAACAACTTCTTCCCGGCTTAATTGGCTGGGATGTGATTTATGAAAAGGAATATGCCTAATATCCCTATCGGCCAGAATTTTAATTTCGATTATGGCTCTTTTGTTTCCGCGAAGTATTTCGACCACCTCACCACTAACTGGGGAACATATTGTAATGGCTTCATTGTTTTTATCGTAAAATAAAGGAGTACCTGCCTGAATGTTATCACCTTGTTTGACCAAAAGTTTTGGGATGAGACCAATAAAGTCCATTGGTTTAATTGCATATATATCAGCTAGAGGCATGTCCAAAACGGACTTGGCGGCTTCCCCCATCAATTTGAGATTCAATCCCCGCTTAATTTTAATATATTCACTCATACATTAACTTTATTATATTGGGCATTCCTGATCTGAAACCTGTAGGGCTTAATAGGTTTAACAGTCTTACTATGAGAAGATTGGTTTTGCCCTACGAAAGGACTAATCTAGTGAATTTAGGGAGAAAAAGCAACAAAAATTTCAATTTTGGCAAAAATGTCCCGCAAGAAGCCGAATTTATTTATTGTGTCGGCCAAATGCCTAAAATTTTGTTAATACGACCGGTAGCGATTTAATTTAGCTCGTTTCCACAAATCCCATTGTAAGCCCATGCATTTAGGTTTGCGATAGTAGTATTCGCGATTCCCTGCAATGCTTCATTGGTAAGAAATCCTTGATGTCCGGTAACCAGTACATTGGGAAAGGAGCGGAGTATGGTGTATATTTCATCTGAAATTTTTTTGTCAATATGGTTGCGAAAGAATATCTTTTTTTCGCCCTCATACACATCCAAGCCTGCAGCCGCAACGATTTCATCTTGTAGCGCCTCAATCAAGTCCTCCGTGTTCACTATTTTTCCCCGTGCGGTATTAATGAAGATGACTCTTTTTTTCATCAGTGCGAAAGTACTTTTATTAAACATGTATTTTGATTCCCTGTTCAGCGGGCAATGCACTGATATCACATCTGAATTGATGCAAACTTCTTCCAGTGTCGTATAGCTAATGTCCAACTGCTGTTTCAGTTCTTCATTTTCAACCGGGTCACACGCCAAAATCAAACAACCAAAGCCATGCATGATCTTTGCAAAAGCACTTCCTATTTTCCCAGTCCCAATAATTCCCACTTTTTTTCCATACAGGTCAAAACCAATCAAATGGTCCAATCGATAGTCACCCATATTCATAAGTTTTTGACCTAATACAATTTTTCTGTTTAAAGCCATGAGCAAGGCAACTGCATGTTCAGCTACCGAAAAATGAGAATAGGTAGGCACATTTGCCACTTTGATCCCCAGCGCTCTTGCCCTTTTTAAATCGATGTAATCATAACCCACAGAACGCAGTGCAATGTACCTGACCCCATTGAAATATAATTTTTCGAGAATTGCTGCGGAAGCATTATCAGCGGTGAATAATGAGATCCCTTCAAACCCTTTTGCAAGGCTTACGGTATCCTCGCTTAGGGCTTGGTCGGTATAGGCAAATTCAAGTTTGCCATGCATTGCATTTTCGATAATTGGTCTGTCAAATTCATAGCTGCTGTACATTAAAATTTTCATGATGTGCTTTTTTTAGATTCCCAAATCAAATACTGTTCATTTATAAAAGAGTAACTCTAATTTCAATTTACTGCCGTTCAATTTTTTCTTTTACATAAGTAAGCAGGCTCTTTAGTGTAGTGGTCTTTCCATAATCCTCTTCCGGTATTTCAATTCCTAATTTTTCGTCTAATGCCACAATAAATTGCAAAGCGTCAAACGAGTCAATATTGAGGGTTTCCCGAATGTTTTCATCGGGTTTCAATTGTGAGGGATCGGTTTCGGGTGCAATCCTTTTCAAGAGTTGAAAAATGCTCTGTTTGATTTCTTGCTCATTCATAACGAATCGGGGTTTTGTAAGTGTTTGTTTAATGAACCCAAGAACCGGCTTCCGGTTACACCATCCGTGGCGCGATGATCGCCAGCCAGCGTAACCTGAACTACGGAACGGATTCCCAACATGCCGTTTTCTGCAAAGGCTTGTTCCGTAATTGCCCCAAAACCAATGATGGCAACCTGCGGCGGATAGATTATGCCAAAAACAGCATCAGCGCCACCTTCACCAATACTCGTCACTGTAATGGTGGATTCGCTGAGTTCAGAACTCCTCAATTTTAATGCCCTTGCCCTCGGGATGATGTCGTTTAGAACTTCCATTATTTCATCTACATTTTTAGAGTCGACTTCGTGAATAGCCGGAACGATAATTCCCCCTGTCCGCATTGAGACCACAAATCCAATGTTGATATCCTTCTTTGGTAGTAAGCCATTGTTCCAGATTGCATTCAAGTCCGGGAACTCCTTCAAGGATTTCGCAGTTGCTTTTAGCAGAAGTACAACAGGCAGCAACCTTTGTTTTACGGAGCGTTGCGTATTGGCTTCTTTTAACCAAGCCAAAGCTTTTGTGAGATCTATCTTTTTTTCCAGATAGTAATGCGGAATTTCCTTGTTTGACTTGCTCATGGCAGCTGCAACGGCGGAGCGGATGTCCTCTACGGAAGCGCTGCTTTTTTCTTTGCTAACTTGGATATGGGCTGTTTTTCCTGTAGCAATTTCTCCCCGTTCTATCATTGCGTTTTCTACATCTTCCCTGGTAATGGCACCCTCCGCTCCAGTTCCTTTCAGCAGCGACAAGTCGATATGATTTTCGACAGCAATTTTTCTCGCCAGTGGCGATATTTTGACTCTTGATTCAAGCTGTTGTTTTTTCGAGATTTTTTCTTCTGTTGGTTGTAATTTTATCGATTCCTTTTCTGCGATGTTTTCTCTTTCTGAAGCTGCAGCAGTGGGCCTTATCAGAGCCATTATGGTTCCCACGGGTACTTTGGTCCCCTCTTGGATCAACAATTTTTCGATGGTGCCCTCTTCAAATACCTCAATCTCGATCAATCCCTTTTGCGTTTCCACCTCGGCAATGATATCACCGCGTTTTACCGTATCGCCAGGATTTTTTTTCCATTCGATCAGGGTACCGTCTTCCATATCTGCACCCAAAGTGGGCATGGTAAATTCAATCATGGCTCATCATTTTTTTTACGGCATTTACAATGTCAATTGTTTGTGGAATGGCTTTTTCCTCCAGATGAATCGGGTAGGGAATGGGTACTTCAATGCCGCATAGCCTCTGAACGGGGGCATCCAAATCGTAAAAGGCTTTTTCCATAATTCGAGACGAAACTTCCGAAGAGATGCTGACGGATTTCCATGCTTCTTCGACTATAATTGCCCGATGCGTTTTAATAACCGATGCCAAGAAAGTGTTGTCATCCAAAGGGCGCAAGACCCGCAGATCAACGACTTCGGCATCGATACCCATCTCAGCTAACTGAGTTGCAGCCTCCAAACTTTTATAAACCCCCGCCCCATATGTGATAATTGAAACGTCTTTTCCTTCCCTTCTTATTTCTGCTTTGTTAATATTTACCGGGCTGGGATCAACAGGGATTTCTTTTTCCAAATTTAGCATGGCCGTATATTCGAAAATAATGACAGGGTCAGGGCTTTCCAGTGCCGTATGTAGCATGTTTCTTGCATCTTCATGCGTGCCGACAGACAGGACGATCAAGCCCGGAACGTGTGCATAAAAGGGTTCCCAGCTATGGGAATGCTGCGCGGCCAATTGCCTGCCGATACCACATCCTATCCTTATTACCACCGGCACATTTACCTGTCCGCCAGTCATGTGCAGTAAAGTAGCGGCATTGTTGACAATTTGGTCCAAAGCCAATAAACTGAAATTGACTGTCATCACCTCTATAATGGGCTTCATCCCAGCTATTGCGGCTCCAATTCCCGCCCCCACGAAACCGGCCTCGGACAGCGGCACGTCTATTATCCGTTCCTCTCCAAACTCCTGCAACAGCCCCTTGCTTACGGCAAATGCCCCACCGTAACGTCCTACATCTTCACCCATCAAAAAAACGCGTTGGTCATTTTGCAAGGCTTCACGAAGACCTTGTTTCAAAGCCTCCCGATAGGTACTGATCGTTTTTTTGATGTCGGTTTCCATTTTCTGTAAGTCGGTTCTTTAAAAAAGATTTTCATTGCCTTTCCAACGGCTTAATGTGGGCAAGATATCTAGAGCCTCTTGAATTGCAGCATCGGGAAGTTTCAATTTCTTCATTTGCATTTCGGAGGTTTCCATTATTTGGGCCAGTGTCAAATTAGGATCTGTAAACCCACCCAGATCGTAACAAAACTTGCAATATTCCTCACTTTTCAAACCATTTTTTTTGGTTCCTTTTATGGCATCGTTATCAAGAGGGATGCCACAGCTTTGACATAATGTTATGATTTCCATAGGAATAGTTTTTAGTTATTAATTAGATTTCCGTTTTATCTTCCCCTTCAAATTGTGCTATGCCTTTTGAACAGGGCCATGTATCTGTTTTTTAGCCGTCATCTTCGCTGTAAACAAATTTGGTCAATTGGTCGAGGGGTTCCCAAGTTCCTGCCTCTGCAAAGTCTACCGCTAACTTAATTTTCATTTCAATTTTCATCTCAAAAGCTTCAATTTCGTTTTCAGTGATCCATTTTTTTTCCAAAAGGTGTTTTTCAAACTGTGGAATTGGATCTCTTTTTTTCCATTCTTCAACCTCTTTTTTATCACGATACAGCTCGGCATCAAACATCGAATGCGCCCGAAAACGATAGGTATTGCAAACTAAAAAATAGGGCCGGCCACTGCTTCTTACTTTTTGCACCGCGGCATTTGCCGCATCCATAACCGCCAACAAGTCCATTCCATCCACGGCTGAAGATTCAATTCCATACCCGGCACCTTTTTTTTCCAGTTCGGTGATGGCGTGTGAATACCGAATGGCGGTACCCATGGCATACAAATTATTTTCGCAAACAAATAGAACAGGTACTTTCCATAGGGAGGCCAGATTCATCGCTTCATGAAATTCACCCTCTGCGGCGGCCCCTTCGCCAAAAAAACAACAGCAGATGTTCGTCTTTTTCTGTTTCTTGAATGCCAATGCCATTCCTACAGCCATGGGTAAGTGACCGCAAACTATGGCATTGCCGCCATAAAATTTTTTTTCGACATCAAATAGATGCATCGATCCTCCGCGGCCGCGGCTACAACCTTCCCTTTTGCCAAACATCTCGGCCATGATGATGTCGGGATCAATTCCGCGCGCCAAGGCATGGCCATGTTCCCTATAGGTGCCCAATACATGGTCATCCTCATCTAATGCCTGATTGACACCCACGGCAACAGCTTCCTCGCCGATATACAAATGCAGGAATCCTCTTATCTTGGCTTTAGTATACTCTTCGGCCGCTTTCTCCTCAAACCTCCTTATCAGAAGCATTTGGTATAACAGGAGTAATCCTTTTTTTACGTCGATGGGTTTTGGTAGTACAGCTGAATTTGTCATATTATTTTTTTTACCAGGATTGAATTAGAATGTAAAATGCCCATTTTCTTGTCTTCAACAGTTTTTTATAGGGGAAAGGCATAATAGTAGAACGTTGGGTCTCCCGCATATTTCCCTTGGAGCATTATTCCGCCTTGTTGCGATTCAACGGCTTCAACGAAGGATTTGACAGTATTTATCGGTCTTCCGTTGACGGAGGTAATTACAAAGCCTTCCCTTATGTCCGTATTTCTCTTGAGCTTGCCATCATAAAGTTTTATGATTTTTAAGCCATTGCTGATATTGTAAATTTTCTGGTCTTGCCTGGTGATCTCGGCAAGTTCAACTCCCAATTCCCTCAGCAGTCCCTTTGCTTCAATCATCGGAGTCTTGCTGATTGCCGGCTGTTTTTTGAGCGTCGCGACGACTTCCTTTTTTTCTTTACCGTTTCTGATTAGTGAAATTTTGATTTTTTCTCCCGGACGTTTTCGCATGACAATTTCATGTAATTTCGAGGCGGTAACCGTTTCAATGTCATCAATGCCGATTATCACATCTTTCGCTTTGACCCCTGCTTCCTTCGCGGCACCGTTCGCCATGACGCTGTCAACATATACACCGTTCGCTCGGGCGCTATTTATCTCTTTGGCAAGGTCACTATTCAGGTCCCGAATGCTGATTCCTAAGAAGCCCCTCTCCACGGATCCAAAATTCATAAGATCGTTAGTGACTTTTTTCACAATGTCTGCGGGAATGGCAAAAGCGTAACCGGCATAAACTCCGGTGGGCGTTGCTATCGCAGTATTGATGCCAATCAGTTTTCCCTCTAATGTAACTAAGGCCCCGCCGCTATTTCCAGGGTTGACAGCGGCATCGGTCTGGATAAAAGAAGCAATTGCCCCTTGGTCACTTAAGATATTTATATTTCGGGCTTTGGCGCTCACAATTCCCGCGGTAACCGTTGATGCCAGGTTAAATGGGTTTCCCACGGCGACTACCCATTGTCCGACCTCTATGTCATCGCTTTCGCCAAAACGTATAAATGAAAGATTCTTTTCATTGATTTTTAGCAGCGCAAGATCCGTCAGAGGGTCGGCACCTACGAATTTGGCCAAATACGATCGGCCATCGCTTAAAGTAACATTGATTTCGTCTGCATTTTTCACCACATGATTGTTGGTAACGATGTAGCCATCAGGCGTAAGAATCACCCCTGAAGCGCTGCCAATTATAGGCATGGATTCATATTGGGATGAATTTGGAGTTTCAAATTTAAATTGTCTGAAAAAGGGATCGTCCCTGAAAAACTCTTTCAATGGGTCCGGTAAATTGTAAAATTGGTCGTTTTCGAGTTGTTGCATTTGTGACTTGAAAGTACATTTGATATTCACCACCCCAGGCGTGGCTACCTTAGCAGCAAATCTGAAATCGACAATGCCCGAATAGGTAACTTTGGCCGCGGTTGCTGTAGCGGTATTTTGAATCATTTCGATATCTTTTTCACTTTTTTTATCCTGGGCCTCGCATCCTTGGAACATCAGAAGAATCATGAACAGATAAGCCCTGTGATTTTTCAAATTCATTTTTTTAAATGTTCTCATGATCAAAATCGATTTTAAATATTATTGTTTGTCTCATTTTCATGGTTGTTAAAGAATACTTGGCAGAACCATACTCGTAAATTAGGATTACGATTGTTCTAACGTGGAGATGTCTCCTTCCGGTAATCCAAGTTCTTTTGCTTTGAGCAATCGTCTTAAAATTTTTCCGCTCCGGGTCTTGGGAATGTTTTCGATAAACTCGATTTCTTTCGGCGCAACGGCGGGCCCCATTTCTGTTCGTGCAAAGCCCATAATGCCCATCTTCATTTCCTCTGTCGCGTGATTTCCTTTTTTCAACACGATGAAGGCTTTTACCAATTCGCCGATGGTGGCTTCCGGTTTTCCTATAACCGCCGCCTCTGCGACTGCAGGATGCCGCATCAAAGTACTTTCCACTTCAAACGGACCAACCATATGTCCCGATGTTTTAATGATATCGTCTGCACGACCCACAAACCAGAAATAACCATCGGCGTCCTTCTTGGCTAGATCCCCGCTGAGGTACCATTCGCCAATAAAACACTTTTCATAGCGGTCTTGATCATGTATGTAAGTACGGAATAGGGAAGGGAATCCTTTCTTTAAAACAAGATGTCCTTTAATATCGGGTTCCGTGATTATTTGCAAAGATTTGCCTTCGACTTGTGCTATGACAGCTTCTATTCCAGGCAACGGTTTCCCCATGGAGCCCGGTTTAACTTTCATCGAGGGATAGTTGGCTATCATGATGCCTCCGGTTTCGGTCTGCCACCAATTGTCTAGGATCGGAATTCCAAAATTTTCCTGACCCCAAATCACAGCCTCGGCATGCAAAGGTTCTCCCACACTCAAAATTAGCCGGAGATTTTCTAGCCGGAATTCCTCGCGAGGTTTAATATCCATCCGCATCAATCGTCTTATGGCGGTAGGTGCCGTATACCATGTCGTGACTTGATGCTCTGCGAGAATCGAATACCATCTTGTGCCATCAAATTCGGCTTCATCGATGATACTGGTGACTCCACTTACTAAAGGGGCGATAATTCCGTAGGAGGTCCCCGTAACCCAACCAGGGTCGGCGGTACACCAGAACCGGTCGCCCTTATGAAAGTCGAGTACGTATTTGCCTGTAATATAATGGGTCAGGAGGGCTTGGTGCACATGCAGCACCCCTTTGGGCATTCCGGTCGTTCCGCTTGTAAAATGGAGTAGTGCCGCATCTTCCGGACTGGTTTCGGGAATGTCAAAATCTTCTTTAGCCTGTTGCATAAGTTTGGAAAAGGACAATACTTTTGCGGAAATATGCTCGGTGCTGTCGGTGATAATGATGTAACGAAGGGAAGGAAGTCTTTCGAGAATTTGCTTCACTTTCTCCTCATATAATATGGAAGTGGTCACTAGGACAGTTGCGTCCCCTTTACTTAATCGCTGAAAAATGGGCTCAGGCCCAAAAACGGAGAACAATGGACAAAATACAGCGGTGTACTTTAAAGTTCCCAAAGCGGTAATGTATAATTCCGGGATTCTTCCTGTCAAAGAAAAAACGCGCTCGCCTTTTTTAACATCCAGGATTTTAAGTACGTTGGCAAATTTGGATGTTCTCTTTTTCAGTTCGGAATAAGTAAAATTATCCACACTATTATCTTTTCGGATAAAACGAAGAGCCTGCGAATGCTGCAGCTGGCTTTCGGCATGACGATCGACCGCTTCATAGGCAATGTTCAAGCCTTTCCCATCAGGCAGGCCGCTTAATTCTTTCGCACAATTTTCCCATGAAAAAGAATCCTTCACTTTTTCATAGTCCACCATGTTAAATGGGATTGTTTTATTGTGATTTACCATATCCATCAGATAGTAGTTTGAGTAAACAGAATATTTATTGCGCCACAAAGCCGCCATCAACGGCCATAGCATGCCCGGTGACAAATGAAGCCTCGTCAGAACACATCCATACTACCGCGTTAGCGATTTCTTCGGGTTGTCCAAATCGTCCTACGGGTTCCAAATCAGTGAACTGCTCGATTGTGTCTTTTTCTTTGCCTGTAATCCTGTCAATCATTGGGGTTTGTATTACGCCGGGGCAGACGGCATTCACTCGTATTCCCAGTTTGGCACACTCCAATGCGGATGTCTTTGTCAATCCGATGACACCATGTTTTGATGCTACATAGGCCGGCAATCCGGCAAATCCAACCAATCCCGCTACCGAGGAACAATTGACGATAGCTCCCTTGCCTTGCTTGATTATTTCGGGGATTTCATTTTTCATGCAGAGCCATATCCCTTTCAGGTTCACCCCTATAGTTTTATCAAAATTTTCTTCGGTGCAATCTTGCGTATTACCTTGTGTTCCTTCTATTCCGGCATTGTTAAAGGCGTAATCCAATCGCCCGAACGTTGCAATAGTCTTTTGGACCATCGCTTCTACATCGGCGGTGTTGGACACATCGCATTTAATGAACAGGGCTTCCCCGCCGGATTTGTTGATGAGGTCTACCGTATCGGTATTTTCTTTCCAGTCCACCACGGCGACTTTGGCTCCTTTTTTGGCGAAAGCCAAAGCTGCTGCCCTGCCAATTCCGGATGAACCGCCTGTTACGATCGCCACTTTGTTTTTGAATTCAGTTTCCATAATTGGTTTTTTTCAAATGATTTATAGCCGTACCATATTTTTCTTTTCTGCTTCCAGTATATTTTCGATTCCTTTTATCATGGCATCAGGATTAAAAGAAATGCTGTCGATTCCTTCCTCCACTAAAAATTGCGCGAACTTTGGAATGTCACTAGGTGCCTGACCGCAGAGTCCAACCTTTATTTTGTTTCGCTTGGCTGCAGCGATAGTTTTTCTGATCAGGGTTTTTATTGCAGGGTTTTGTTCGCTGAATAAATAACTTATCAACGAGGAATCGCGGTCCAGTCCAAGAGTTAGCTGAGTCAAATCATTGGATCCGATCGAGAACCCGTCAAAAAGCTGGGCAAATTCATCGGCCAGTATCACATTACTAGGAATTTCGACCATTACGTATATTTCGAGCTCGTTTACGCCCTGAGTCAGCCCGTTTTTTTTCATTTCTGCGATGACCTTTTGTCCTTCTTCTATGGTCCTGCAAAACGGAATCATCAGTTTCACGTTTTGAAGCCCCATTTCGTTCCGTACTTTTTTCATGGCCGCACACTCCAAAGCAAACCCTTTTCTGTAAAAATCGCTATAGTAGCGTGAAGCGCCTCGGAATCCGATCATTGGGTTTTCTTCGTCGGGTTCAAAATATTTACCGCCGATTAGATTGGCATATTCATTACTTTTAAAATCGCTCATGCGTACAATGACATCTTTGGGGTAAAAAGCGGCTGCGACAATCGATACGGCTTCCGCCAATTTATCAACGAAATAATCTTTGCCGTCTTCGTAGCCTTTGGTTAATTCACGTATGTCTGCCGACGTTTCTGCATCGGTTATTTTTTGGGGCTCACACAAAGCCAACGGATGGATCTTTATGCTATTTGAAATAGCGAATTCCATTCGCATCAAGCCAACGCCTTTGTTGGGGTAATAACTCAATTCAAAGGCCCTTTCCGGATCCGCAAGGATAAACATAGGGTCTGTTTCCGGCATCGGCAGTTGACTGAAATCCTGTTCGGTGACTTCCCAATTTAGTTTGCCGTCATACACATTCCCTTCTTTTCCTTCGGCACAGGATACCGTAATTTGTTGTCCGTTTTTGATGCTTGTCGTAGCGTCTCCGCATCCTACGACCGCGACAGTTCCCAATTCGCGGGCAACGATGGCCGCATGACTTGTACGCCCGCCTTTGTTGGTAATGATGGCGGCGGCTTTTTTCAGTATAGGATCCCAATCGGGATTCGTCAAGTCTGTAACGAGAATCTCGCCTTCCAGCAGTTGATTTCCTTCTTGAGGAGTGTTGAGTATCCGCGCTTTGCCGGATGATATTTTGTCGCCCAAGGCGATCCCTTGTGTGATAAGCGGTCCTTTTTCCGTGAGTTCGTAAATTTCCCTGACTTGTTTTTTGTCTTTCCCATAAACCGTTTCAGGTCGAGCCTGAACGATATACAATAGGTTATTTAATCCGTCCTTTGCCCATTCGATGTCCATGGGTTTGTTGTAGTGTTCTTCTATGGCCAAGCACCATTGCGAAAGTTGGATCACCTCTTTGTCCTTTAGGGAAAATTGGTTCTGTTTTTCGACAGATGTTTCATTGTTTACGGTAGTTTTTTCAGCAGAAGTTTCTTTGGATGGTTCCGCGTAAATCATTGTAAATTCTTTTCGGCCGCAATGCCTTTTTAGGATGGGATTGAAGTTGTTGTTTTGCAAAGTGGGTTTGAAGACCATCCATTCGTCAGGGGTAACTGTTCCTTTCACGATGTTTTCTCCCAGGCCCCAACTGCTGTTGATTATGATCGTGTTTTGAAATCCGGTGTCCGGATCGATGGTGAAGGCAACCCCCGAGGCGGCCTTGTCGCTTCGCACCATTTGCTGAACTCCAACAGAAATGGCAATGTCCAACTTTGCAAAACCCATATCATGGCGGTATTTGATGGCGCGGTCCGTAAACAGGGACGCATAGCATCTATGGATCGCATCCTCCAACTGTTTCTCGCCACTAATATTCAAATAAGATTCCATCTGTCCGGCAAAACTGGCGGTTGGCAAATCTTCGGCTGTGGCACTGCTCCGTACTGCGACCCCCAGGTTCTCAATTCCGCTTTGTTTGCAAAGGGATTGGTAAGCGATACGAATTTCCCTTTTAATTTCTGTCGAAAGTCCAGCCGATAAAATGTATTTCCGGGTTTTTTCACCTATTTCTGTAAGGTTGGAATAATTTTTTGAATCAAGCGAAAGTAACAATTCATCTAAAACGGATTCGATATTATTTTCCTTTCGAAACAGTCGATACAGATCTGCGGTTAAGGCAAAACCATTTGGGACTCTTATACCCAAAGGGCTCAACTGATTGTACATTTCGCCCAATGAGGCATTTTTTCCGCCCACTTTTTCGATATCATTTATATTAATTTCATCGAAAAACAGAATGTGTCTTGCATTTTTCATGACTTATTTAATTTATTATTAGCTAGAACAAATGATGAATTTTAATCAAGTGATTCAAAAGGGCTGACAATATCTTTTTAATGTCCCGACATGCAGACAATAGAAGCTTTTATAAGAATAGATGTTTGAAAAAGAGGGTAGTAGGAGTTCCTGCTTGACGAAACAGTTACTGTAAATTTAGTCAATTTATTGTTTTTTTGGAAGTAAAAAGATCTATTTATTTTAGCGCTTTAAAGATGTAGGTAATTGGTTAATAGTGTGTTATTTTAGTTTGTGATCTGTGTTTTTTAATTTCGAAGAGAGGAAAGCACATTTTTGAACCAGTAATTTATTTACATTTCGATGATAATAATATCCATGCTCGCGCCTAGGTCATTTAGGTCTTTTGTTATGCTTTTCACAAACCCGCTTGGTCCGCATACATAAAAGTGCTGTCCAAAGTCGGATATGTGGTCAATGAGGTATGCCCGATCGATTCTCCTTCCCCTAAACCCCAATACATTTTCACGGGTGAACAGTTTGATGAAATTGTCTTTAAGCATCTCCTGTAATTCGTCCTCCATGATGACGTCTTCGGATGTTTTGTTGCTGTAAATAAGGCTGTTGCCTTCAATTTGGTTTTTATTGTACAAGTCTCTAAAAATTGAGATAAATGGAGTAATTCCCGCGCCACCGGCAATAAAAACGCCCGGACCTTTATATTGAATCGCTCCAAAAACGTCATGCAGAATCAGCTCGGCACCCGCGTTTGTCCGGCCCAACATATTGGTAACGCCTTCGTGATCCCGGTAAATCTTGATCATAAATTCGAGATAATCCTTTTCTCTCAGGCAGGTAAAGGTGAATGGACGTAACTGATTCTTCCATAATGGCAGGTTTATGGAGACTTCCGTGGCCTGACCCGGTATAAAATCAAAGCCGGCGGGTTTTTCGACCGTAAAGCATTTTACATCGTGGGTGATATAAATCGCTTTTATCACTTTAACAATATGACTTTCCATGGGGATTAGTTTTAGATGTTTGTAAGCTAATCTGTAGTTTTATGACTTCGTTTAGGCTCAAGGTTAAATTGGATTAAAATGGATAATAAATTTAACGAAATAAAACCGGAAAGCAACTATGTTAGTTCTTAAATTATTGATTTTAAACACTTTGTAGTCGAATGGTTTTTTGTAATTAACGAAGTAAGTTTGGCGATGTCTTCCCGCAATTTATAGCAAAATTGATATGGAAGTTTCTTATCTATCCAGCGCAATCCATAATAATTTCGTTCCGCTACGATATTAAAAATGAAAAGACTCTTATAATTCAAAAATAATTTTATTTTTGTAGCTAAACCTTGATTTGAAAGCAATTCATCATACCTTAGAAGGAGCATAAATCGATCATTTTTCAGTATTTATATTGAATTTAAATGATTTAATTTCAGCTTTTAAAGAGCCAAAGCCCAATAAATGAAAATACCTCCATTACCAGCAAATGAATTAGATCGTCTAAAAGCACTTGAAAGTTATTCAATAATGGATTCCTTGCCGGAAAAAGAATTTGATGCGCTTACACAGTTGGCCTCCTATATCTGTGGCACTCCGATAGCTTTGGTGAGTTTATTGGATGAAGACAGGCAGTGGTTTAAATCATCGGTTGGTCTAGACGTCAGCGAAACGCCTAGGGATATTTCTTTTTGCCAGTATGCCATTATGGGAGATGAGGTATATGAAGTTGATAACGCATTGGAAAATGAATTATTTGCAAATAATCCTTTAGTGACCGGCGATCCCAATATACGATACTATGCGGGAGCACCACTTAGGGATTCAAATGGCATTAATTTAGGTTCGCTCTGCGTGATAGATACAAAACCCAATAAGCTGTCGGAAGAACAAAAAAAAGCGTTAACGATACTTGCGGACCAGGTTATGGTTTTGCTCTGTTTGCGAGAAAAAAATGATGAGTTTCAAGAAATCCAAAAAGAGTTTCAGAATTTCATCGAACTTTCCAAAGACATGGTTTGTATAGCCAATGTGGACTGCAAATTTATAAAAGTTAACCCTGCCTTTACTAAAGTTCTGGGTTACTCCAAAGAAGATCTGGAAGGGGAACCGTTCACGGATTTTATTCATCCCGAAGATTTAGAAAAAACATATAAAGAGGTTGAAAAACTCTCTCATGGAAATAAAACGATCAGTTTCGAAAATAGATATCGAACAAAAAAAGGGCAATATTTAGTGCTGAGTTGGAATGCGTCGCCAGATCCTGAGACTGGAAATTTGTACTGTATTGCAAGGGACATGACAATAGAAAAGCAGCGTGAGAAAGAAATTCTGGACATTACATCAGATTTGACAGCCATTCTGAACGCTTCCGAATTTTCAATGATAGCGACTGAGCTGGATGGAACTATTAAAGAATTTAATAGGGGTGCCGAACTATTGCTGGGCTATAAGGCAGAAGAAGTCATAGGAAAAGCTTCTCCAGCAATTTTTCATGTTTTGGATGAAGTTATGAAACGTTCTGAAGATTTAACAATTGAACTTGGTGAAAAAGTGGAGCTGGGATTTGCAACATTTGTTGCAAAAGCGTGTAAGTCGGGGGTAGCCGATTCTCATGAATGGACCTATGTCAGAAAGGACGGCAGCAGCTTTCCGGTACAATTATCGGTTACTGCCATAAAGAGTGTTTTAGGAGAAGTAACCGGGTATTTGGGAATTGCCAAGGACATCACCAAAGAAAAGGAAGCCGAGGTAAATTTACTAAACAGCAATAATTTATTAGATGAATCGCAAAGTATTGCAAAAACGGGGAGCTGGAAATTTGATCTGATCACCAAGGATTTAATTTGGTCAAAAGGGAATTATAAGATTTTCGAATTTGATGAATTGCCTGCAAATAGGCTTTACGCTGCCTATCGGAAATTACTTCGTCCGGAAACCTTGGCGCGCCTGGATAAAGCGATAGAAAAAAGTGTTAGCACGGGACAGAATTTTGAGTTTCTCACCGACATCACATTTTCTGACAATAGGGTAAAGTACATTTTAACCTTAGGTCAGCTTATTAAAAATGAATTTGGAGAAATAGTGGCTGCACAGGGAAGTACTCAGGACATTACTGAGAAAACACTTGCGGAGCAAAATTTAATAAACAGCAATACCTTACTGGACGAATCACAACGAATCGCTAAAATAGGAAGCTGGAAATTTAATACCATCACAAAGGATCTGATGTTGTCTAAGGGTCATTCTACTATCTTCGAACTAGATGGCGTTCCTGCAGACCAATTGTATAATGCCTATCGCGCTAGAATACATGATGATGATTTGGCAAAACTGGATGAATTTGATAAAAATGTCATAAAGACAGGGGAGGATTATAAAACCAATTATAGAATTTTATTTCCTGACAATAGAATAAAATACATACAGGAAATAGGGCAACCTTTTAAAAATGAAAAAGGAGAGATTATTGGACTTCAAGGTTCTATTCTGGATGTTACTCAAAAAACTCTTGCAGAGCAAAAGATTGCCGAAAAAGCAAAAGAAATAAATGATGTAAGATCGGCACTAGACGAGTCAGCGATTGTGACAATTGCAGATCGTAAGGGAATAATTACTTTTGTAAATGATAAGTTTTGTTCGGTATCCCAATATGACAGAGACGAATTAATTGGGCATTATCACTATGTTGGCAATCCCGAATATCAGTTAAACAAATTTGTGAAAAATATCTGGACAACCATTGCGAGTGGGAAAGTTTGGAAGGGCGATATTAAAAACAGAGCAAAAGATGGTTCATATTATTGGGTGGATTCCACAATTGTTCCGTTTTTGGATGATAAAGGGAAACCCTATCAATATATAGCCATAAGCTCTGACATTACAGAACAAAAATTGGCCAAAGAAAATTTAAATAGCGCATTGGTAGACCTTGAAAAAAAGAATAAGGAATTGGATCAGTTTGCTTACATTGTATCACATGACCTCAAGGCGCCGCTCAGGGCCATAAACAACCTGTCAGAATGGATTGTAGAAGATATGCCAGACATGCCGGAAATGGTAAGCGATAATTTTGGCCTTTTGAGGGGACGTGTGCAAAGGATGGAAAATTTGATCAACGGGGTTTTGGATTATTCCCGTATCGGTAGGACAAAAATTGAAAAAGAACCGGTTGATACCAAGCAAATGTTGGATCAGATAGCTGAAACATTACTGCCAAACAAAGATTTTGAAATTTCCATAGCTGAAAATTTTCCTGTCATTACCGCAGCGAATATTTTATTGTATCAAGTTTTTAGTAACCTAATTAGCAATGCAGTAAAGTATAATGACAAACCTTTTGGAAAAGTAGAATGTTTTTATGAGTCCATTACCGGTTTTCACCAATTTACGGTATCAGATAATGGTCCAGGAATTGCTGAGGAATACCATAAAAAAGTATTTAAAGTCTTTCAGACCATTGAAGCTCGAGATAAAAAGGAAAGCACGGGTATAGGATTGTCGATTGTCCAGAAGATAATTGAAGAAAAAGGAGGAAATATCAGAATCGAATCAGAAGAGAATAAAGGGGCAAGTTTTATTTTTACGCTTCCAAAATAAATGGATATGAAGGAGTCAGAAAATAATTGTCGGGAAGAGTTAATTGCTCTTAAAAAGGAATATGAAGAGTTTGTCTATATTGTCTCCCATGATATAAAAACGCCAATGAGAGCCATTATTAACATTGCAACTTGGATTGAAGATGATTTAGGCAGTAATGCAAATCAGGATATTTTAGATAATTTCAGCTTGCTGAAAAACAGAGTGGTACGTCTTGAAAACATGATGAATGCTTTGCTTGAAGTTTCAAGAGTCGATAAGACCAAAATGGAATTGTATGAAGTCAATATTCCTAAATTGGTGAATGACTGTATAAAGATGTTAGACAATAAGTCAAACGTTGAATTTCACATTACCTATCATCTAAAAGATGAAAATTGCATTACCTTGGGGAAAAAACTGGAAAAGGTGTTATTTAGTTTATTGGATAATGCCATTCGATTTCATGATAAAGAAAAGAAGAATGTGATCATTGAGATAACCGAAAATGACGCCGACTATGAAATTTCAATTTCAGATGATGGTCCTGGGATACCGGAAGAAGTGAGGGATAAAATTTTTTCCATATTCTACACCGTAAATTCAAAAGATGTGGTAGATACTACTGGTGCAGGATTAACTATTTCTAACAAAATTATAAAAATGGTTGGAGGGAAATTGCATTATGCTCCAACCGTAAGTAACGGTTCCCTTTTTAAATTTAATTGGCCTAAAACAATAAGTATATAAAAATTAAAAGTTATGACACATAGATTAGTAAATATTTTGTTGGTTGAAGACGATGAGATTGACGTAATGAATGTTAAGAGAGCATTTTCAAAAAACAACATTAAAAACCCACTGTTTGTCGCAGGTAATGGTGTCGAAGCGCTGGAGATGTTAAAGTCTGTAATTATTCCGTTGCCAAGAATCATCATTTTGGATATTAATATGCCAAAGATGAATGGAATCGAATTTCTTAAAGTATTGAGGGAAGATGAAAAACTGAAGAACATATCCGTATTTGTGATGACGACTTCAAATGAAGATAGCGACAAAATAGATGCTTATAATCTAAACGTGGCTGGATATATCCTAAAACCATTGTCCTTTGAAAAATTCATTTCATCTGTGGCAACGCTTAAGAACTTTTGGCAGTTGTGTGAAATGTAATAATTAATAGGAATTAATGTATGATATGCTCAAACATTTTATTGGTAGATAATAATAAAATTGATGTTGTTAGCACCAAAAATGCTTTTTCAACACTTGGTATAGCAACTACTTTACATTTTGCAGAAAGCGAAAATGAAGCATGGTCATTGCTTCAGGGAGATCATAAAATATCTCCAACCCCTAAAATTATTTTGATTGATATCAATGAGAACGGGCTGAGCGGTTTGAATTTATTATATAACATAAGGAGACATCCCGATTTAAAATCAATTTTGGTATTTGTAATCACAAAAGCAAATGATGACGAGAATAAAGTTGCCGCTTTAAATTTAAATATCGCTGGGTACATACGGAAACCTATTGAAAGCGAAAATAACATCGATTTTTTTTCAATACTGAATGACTATTGGAACATCATTGAATATTCAAGTGAAAAAAAATAAAACCCCATGGCCACAGCTTTAAAAATATTGATAATCGATGATGATAAAGTTGATTTGATCACCATAAATAGATCAATTTCCCAATCAGGTATAATAGCCCAGGTTGAAAACGCTTATTCAGCCAAAGAGGCAATTGAAAAATTAAAATCATTTAATTATGACTTAATTTTTCTTGATTATCTAATGCCAGACAGTGACGGGATTTCTTTTTTAAAAAAACTAAGTGATCTAGGAATTGAAACGCCGGTAATTTTTGTCACTTCTCAAGGTGACGAAAAAATCGCCAGTCAGGCTATTTTAGGTGGAGCCTCAGATTATATTCCAAAAACATTATTGACTCCTGACGGCATTTCGCAAAGTATCAGAAATGTGCTTAAAATTCATGAGAGTGTCTTACTGCGGAAAAAAACAGAACGGGCTTTAAATATAAATGCGAATAGGCTTTTTGAAGCCCAGAAACTGGCTAAGATTGGAAGTTGGGAGATAAATTTAAATGATGGCGATGTCTTTTTCTCGGAACAATTCTACAGTATTTTTGAAATCGAAGAAAATTGCATCCCTTCCTTAGCACTACTAAAATCTCGTTTTATTAATTCGGATGATGTCGAACTATTTGAAAGTAATCTCAATTACGTTAAAAAGAATAATTCGGAGACCCAGTTTAGTCACAGTTTATCATCTAAAGACGGAACGGTAAAATACATCAATGAATACATAAAATGTTTGAACGACGAGTACAATCAACCGTTCAAGATTTTGGGAACCATTCAAGACATAAGCGATCAAAAACGCATAGAAAAAGAGTTGATACTTGCCAAAAATTTAGCGGAGCAATCGGTTAGGGTAAAGGAACAGTTTCTTACTAACATGAGTCATGAGATCCGCACTCCTATGAACGGGATAATTGGATTTGCGAGGATACTCGAAGGTACAAATTTAGACAGCGATCAGGAGCAAAGCGTCAAAGCGATAAAAAGAGCCGGGAAAAACCTGATGGTCATTATCAATGACATTCTTGATTTTTCAAAGATAGAGGCAGACAAAATGGTGTTTGAAGAGGTCGAGTTTTCTTTATCCAAAACCATAAAAACAGTAATTGAGTTACTTTCTACAATAGCGGTGGAGAAGAAGGTGAAATTGTTGTTCGAAATTGATCCGGAAATAAATGATTTTTTGGTTGGGGACCCAACACGACTATCGCAAATTTTAATAAATTTAGTGGGGAATGCCCTGAAATTTACAGAAAAGGGGTATGTCGAATTGAGCGTTTCCCAAAAGGAGGAATCCGTTTCCGATACATTAATCAACTTTACGGTTATCGACACCGGCATCGGTATTCCTGAGAATAAGATCGATTCCATATTCGAAAGTTTTAATCAGGCATCAAACGAAACAACAAGAAAATTTGGAGGAACCGGTTTAGGACTAACCATTACACGCAAACTTATTGAATTACTGGGCGGCACGATAACCTTGAAAAGTGAAGTGGCAAAGGGAAGTGAATTTTCATTTTCGATACATTATAAAAAGGCGAAAAAGGTGATTATTGACGCCATTCCGGCAAAAAAGCAATTGTCTTCCGATTTCTTAAAAGACATTAATATTCTTTTGGTCGAAGACAATGAATTGAATCAACTTTTGGCCATAAAAATATTTGAACGATGGGATAAAGAAATTACCGTCGCCGATAATGGAAAAGCTGCTATAGAGAAGATCGAAAACAACGATTACGATGTCATTTTGATGGATATTCAAATGCCGGAAATGGACGGGAATGAGCTTACCAAATACATAAGGAGACATATGGGCTCGAAAGCCAATATACCAATAATTGCGTTGACGGCACATGCCACGTCAACGGAAGAAATACGATGTTTAGAGAACGGCATGAACGATTATATTTCCAAACCATTTCATTTCAGCGTATTGCTTGAAAAATTACACAAGAATTTAATGAACACAGACAAAAATGGAGCTGTTATTGCCCAAGAAAAAAGCATCAGCGAAAACTTAATTAATTTCAGCTATTTAAACGAATTCGCCGACGGAGATTCTGTTTTTATACAGAAAATGGTATCCTTATTTTTTACCAATGCTCCCGTAGCTTTGAAGCTAATTTTGCAGTCTAACGAAACAGATAATATACCGGTTCTAAAAGCGGAACTACATAAGTTAAAATCATCAATTAGTTTATTAGGCATATCAAAAGCGTCAAAATGCATTGAAAATATCGAAAATGAGATCGAAATCAATCCTTTAGGACAAAAAAGAAAAGCTGAAGTGAAATTATTTAACGATATTTGCGAACAGTCTATCAGCGAATTGGAAATGACCCACGGTTTTTCCAAAATACAATAGTGTAAAACCAGAACATAAATTTTTACGTAAGTAATTAAAAACAGTAATGATTATGATAGAAACTATTTATTATTAGCGTTTAGTTTTTTACAAAAAACTAGCGAATAACAATTTTGAGAAGTGTTTTTTGCCCTGAAAATGCTCCACTCATTGATTTCAAATAATTATTTCCCCAAATAATAATTAACCTACAAGAGATGAAAATTTTAATAGCCGAAGATGAAGAGATGATGCTTAAAACAATGGAGTTTAAGCTGAACAAGGAAGGGTTTCAAGTTGTTGCGTGTTCCAATGGTGAAGATGCCATGGGAAAAATTGTATCTGAAAACCCGGATATTATAGTAACGGATATAAATATGCCCTTTGTGAGCGGGATTGACATTGTCAAGAAGGTCAAGGTCGAATTGAAACTCAATATACCAATAATCGTTTTGTCGGCCGTTGGTTTAGAAAAAACGGTTTTAGAGGCTTTTGACCTGGGTGCCGATGATTTTATCACCAAGCCATTTAGCCCCAACGAATTAATTGTAAGAGTTAAAAGGCTTTTGCTGTCGGTATAAAAGCGGAGCTTAATAATTAAAAAACTGATACCGTTATAATGGTATAAAAGCAAAACCACCTCATGGTCTTAATTGACTATGTAGTGGTTTTTTTTATGGTTTGCGGCTCTGCCAAATAAGCACTTGGAGTCAATGTTTTGTCCCGCGAAAATGGGCGCACGAGCTCCTTAGTGGAGCAATTTCACATTTCTATTGGACATCGGTTAAAAAGATTTACATTTGCAATTCTTGAAATTAGGAGTATTTCGCTTATTTCCTCAAGTCGCAACACTCTAGATAAGTGGAGTGCCTCCATTTTTTTTATTTGCTTATAGAGCTTTCGGAATTGTTTTATTTCCGACACCATATATTTTACAAATTTTTATAAAAAAGAATGAAACAGTATTTTAATTTATTTGACTTTACTCAAAAAGTGAATTACAGGACAGAAGTTTTGGCCGGTTTGACCGTAGCGATGACTATGATTCCGGAATCACTTTCCTTTGCCATATTAGCCGGATTTCCACCGTTAATGGGTTTGTATGCCGCATTTATTATGGGGTTGGTTACCGCGATATTTGGAGGGAGGCCTGGAATGGTATCCGGAGGGGCGGGGGCAACGGTTATCGTACTGATAGCTTTAATGAAATCGAATGGATTGGAATATGTGTTCGCGGCCGTGGCTTTAGCCGGAGTACTGCAAATTTTGGTTGGCTTATTTAAGCTGGGGAAATTTATCCGATTGGTGCCGCAACCGGTAATGTATGGTTTTGTTAATGGATTGGCTATAATTATTTTTATGTCTCAACTGGAACAATTTAAGACAATAGTCAACGGTCAGTTAGTGTGGCTATCGGGTAATCCGTTGTTTATAATGTTAGGCTTGGTACTGTTAACAATTGCAATTGTTTTGTTTTTCCCAAAAATAACAAAGGCCTTTCCTGCTTCTTTAGTGGCTATTATAGTGGTCTTTGGATTGGTTTTAGGTTTGGGTATCCAAACCAAAACAGTGGCGGATATCGCCTCAATAAGTGGTGGTTTTCCCCCTTTCCATATTCCGAATATTGAATTAAGTTTTGCGACCTTAAAATTGATTTTCCCGTATGCTCTAATTATGGCGTCTGTTGGTTTAACAGAAGGATTATTGACTTTAAACCTTGTTGATGAAATAACAGGGACAAAGGGCAAGGGAAACAGGGAATGTATTGCCCAAGGTAGCGCCAATGTACTCAACGGTTTTTTCTTCGGGATGGGCGGCTGTCCTATGATAGCGCAAACTCTGGTAAACCTTTCTGCGGGCTCTCGAGCACGTTTGTCCGGAATAATTGCAGCATTGACTATTCTTGTGATTATTTTATTTGGTGCACCAATAATAGAACAATTGCCTATTGCCGCCCTAGTGGGAGTGATGGTAATGGTCGCAATTGGCACTTTTGAATGGATTAGTTTTAGGATTATCAACAAAATGCCAAAACAGGATATATTTGTTGGAATCCTCGTGGCAGTGATCACCATTTTGTTGCACAATTTAGCTTTGGCTGTTTTGATTGGAGTTATAATTTCCGCTTTAGTTTTTGCTTGGGAAAGCGCCAAACGTATTCGCGCCAAAAAATATGTCGATGAAAAAGGGGTGAAACATTATGAGATATACGGGCCCTTATTTTTTGGGTCTACCACCGCATTTGCCGAAAAATTTGACATCGCAAACGATCCAGACGAAGTAATCGTAGATTTCAGGGAGAGCAAAATTGCCGATATGAGCGCCATCGATGCCCTCAACAAGTTGACCGAACGCTATGCTAGGGTGGGCAAAAAGATTCATTTGCGCCATTTAAGCGCTGACTGTAGGCAGCTGCTCCACAATGCCGACGACGTTATAGACATAAACATAATCGAAGACCCTACTTATAAAGTGGCAGTAGATTAAATAGAAAAAGGACTTGAAATTTTTCAAGTCCTTTTTTATGTACTTCTAGGATGTGTGAATGCTTAAGAAGAGCTAAGTCCTTTTACTATTAGGTAGTTGTTTGGCTGTAGCAAACTTTTTCCGGACAATATTTTTTCATTGGATTTTACTTTAATTTCCAGAGGATTATTGCCGTAATTAAAATAACATGTAATGTGCTCTCCTTTATATGTCCTGACAAAAGAAATGCAATCATTCGAAAAGGACAATTGTGAGTAATTCCCATATTGGAGAACCGGTTCCGAATTGCGCAAGGCGATGAGTTTTTTATATTCTTTCAGCAGAGAATTATTTTGTGTCTCTAACATCTCCACATTTAGTTTCTTGTAGTTTGGATTCACTTTTATCCATGAAGATGAATCCGAAAATCCTGCTAAATGTTCAGTATTCCATTGCATCGGGCTTCTGGATTTGTCCCGATTGTGCCGGTTTCCGATTTTAAGCGCTTCCTCCTGCGACTTGCCATCTTTTAGCGCCAAATCGTAGTTAATTCGTCCTTGAATGTCCATCATTTCGGCAACAGAATTGGCTTCAATATTTTCCATACCAATTTCTTCCCCATAATAAATAAAAGGAATCCCTTTTGCCGTGAGCATCAACGCTGCCAAAGCTTCCGCTCTTTCTGGATTGTCTTTCGCCAAACGGTCAACAAGGCGAGGCATATCATGACTTCCGAAAAATAGGGTGGGGTAACTTTGCATGTTTTTTTCCATGCTTTGCAACTCGTCGTATATTCTTTGTGCCGAAAATTCTTTGATGCTTCCAAAGTTGAAATTAAATACGACATCCAATAAATCGGGGGATTGGTATTGTTTCAAAACTTCTATTTTATCGCTTCCAATCTCTCCCACAATAAAACGATTGTCGTACTCGTTAACAACTGATTTTATTGATTTCATAGCTGTCTTAACTCCTTTTTGATTGATATCGTTAAGATGCTCCTGTACTCCGTCTTTCATTGGGTTGTCTTTCGTGATTCCGTCCGTGGTCAGGAAATTGATTACGTCCATTCGAAAGCCATCGACACCTAAATCCAGCCAAAAGCGCAGAACGTTTTGAATTTCTGTTACGACTTTTGGGTTTCCCCAATTGAGATCGGCCATCCTTTTATCAAATTGATGGTAGTAATATTGGTTTGTCGTTTTGTCCAATTCCCAAGCGGAACCTCCAAAAAAAGATTCCCAATTGTTGGGTTGGTCTTTCCAGATATAGTAATCCCGATACGGATTGTCTTTTGATTTTTTGGACTCCTGAAACCATTTTGAATCGGTGGAAGTGTGGTTGACCACCAAATCCATGATTATTTTTATGTCCTTTTTATGGGCTTCCTTTAGGAATGTTTTAAAGTCTTCAAGCGACCCATAAGCGGAATCTACCCTATAATAATTGGAAACATCATAACCATTGTCCACTTTGGGGGATTCCAGAAAAGGAGTCAACCAGATCCCTTTTACGCCGAGACTTTGGACATAATCTAACTTTGAGATTAGTCCTTTAAAATCGCTAAAACCGTCTCCATTTGAGTCTTTGTAGCTGGGCATATAGATTTCGTAGAACACCGTTTCTTTCCACCACACTTTATCTGTGGTGTTCTTTTTTTCTTCATTGCATGAAAACAGCAGAAAAACAAGTAAAAGTAGCACCGTTGGTTTCATAGTTTCAATTTTCGTTCATAACTTTTATAATGGCGTGAATTACTATCTGCTGCACTGGGGATTAAATTTTGGATGACTTTATCTTCCAAAATCGTCTTGCAGGCGTACGATATCGTCCTCGTCGGAAGGGTTTGAGGGATCGGTATGTTGCCAAATTTCAGCTACAATTCCCCATGAATCCAAACCTATTAAGCGGTGGCGCTCCCCCTTATCCATTTGGATAAAAGTTCCCGCAGAAAGGATTTGAGTTTCGCCTTCTTCATCCGTTGTGCTGGTTTTTACCCCAACAGGTCCAACGAGTACTTTCCATATTTCCGCCCTGCGAAAATGATATTGCCAAGACAATCTTTTATTTGGGGCAACCACCAAAATTTTAGGACTCAGTTTGTTGGTGATTTGGATCTGGGACATCCCAAGATGCGGAAAAAATTTTGCTGCAAAGGCATTGGCCTGGCTTTCGTCAATCACAAAAAAACCTCCCCATGGGCGGGTTTCATCCTGTTTGATGATGGTAAAATTTTCTTTTTTTAACGCTGCAGCCACATGTTCAAAAACAGCGGCTTTATCTAAATTTGTGGATAAGTCTAGATTCATTTTTATTATTTTAGAGGGTTGAAATTTGTCATTAATAGTTGAGAAATGGGAGGGATTAACAAAATTTATCTATTCGCGTTGATAGTCAGGATCCATCTCCGGGGTTCTTAGTCCTGCGACCTCGTCGGCCATAAGGATGAAAACATTCCAACATAAGCCCCTTGTTGACGGCCACCAGGAATCGGTTGTAGTCCATTTGGTAGGAATAAATTCTTTGCTGTAAGGCCAATTTGGATTGAGATTGATTTCTGCCCAAGCCCTGTTTTCCATATACGATTTCGCTTTTTTCCAGCCATGTCTTTGGCCCACCGTATAAGCACAATATTCTGCACGCATCCAGCTTCCGCCGTTATAGTACATACCGTCTCTAGCTCCATCTGCATAGTTGGATTCCCCAAATTCCCCAAAAGGCTGATAATCGGCTGTAAGATAAGAATATCCTTTTGCATCATTTGTCAATCGGAAACAGATAGGGGCAGTGGTACCGAATTCAGGATGCGGGGAATTGGGTACTTTATTCAGCATCGGAACTTTGTCCAATTGATTGGTGACCATCTCATCCGTTAATATAGGCCTGTCGAATAGCCATAAAGAGAAAAATTCTGGTTCTAAATCCGTTAGTGACATGATATCCGGATAGTTTCTGTCGAATAAAATATGTTTTCTTTCCACATCATAGAAATTGCGGTATTCTTGTTCCGCTTTTTCAACGTAAGCATCAGATATGTCATATCCCAATTCTTTAATTGTTCTCAAAGCGATTGCAAGCATTCCTTGATTGACTGCGAGACGATTTGTTTTAGGCTGGTAGTCAATGATGTCTATCTGGCTTAAAGTAAACCGGGATTTGCAAATCCCATCTCTATCCTCGTCAAATTGTTTCAAAACATAGTCGACTGCCTTGTCAATTTTTTCCTTTGGCAGGCTAACCCCAAAACGTCTTTTGTTCATCATGGCCCAAATAAGCCATTGGATGGTCGCCTCGTTATCTTTTACCTCTATGGATCCCATATATGGTGTGATGATCGTGCCAATTCCTCCTTCAGTAGTTTGGGTATTTCCCCATTTCTCCCAAATGCTAAGGTTTAATTCTTTGTTATAGCTTGAAACGGTAGAAAAGAAAGAATCTCGATTGTACATATCGGGGGCATAGTTCATATTAGGAACGTTAAAAGGCGTAAAATCATTTACTGATGTAATCCAAGTCAACATATTGAAATTCGCATACATCATTTTCTCAATCTGAGAACCTTCAAATCCTTTGCCTTCAGCTAGACGCGTTTGCGATGAAACTACAAAATCATGATGGTTTTTCCATGACTCAACAAACATATATGTGGTTTTTATAGCATTTTCACCCATATTGAGTCTGTTGTAGGGCTGTTTCCGCGGTTCGTGTTCTACAATTTGTAGATCTTTTATTTGAAGGTTACAATGGTCGCCAGATTGCGCACCGATGAACATGGATACACTGTCTTTTTCTATGTAGGGAAGTAAAACACTGCCTTTAAACAGCGTCCATTCATTTTCTTTGGTAGGGAATCGATCGATATATTTGATTCCATCCTCTAATTCAACGGTCTTTTTTCCGTTTTTGACCCTATACAGTTTGAGCGCAAGCGGTGCAGTTCCTTTGGACATAAAAGAAATGGTATATACCTTTTGGTCCTTTAGCGGGCTGATGAATTCAATGCCGGATTGCTCGGACGAATTATAATTAAGTGTAATTATTTCGTCTTTTTTTTCAATGTTGACCGCTCCAACTTCTTGAAAAGCATCATTGATTTTTAAATTCAACTCCTTTCCCGCATCCAAATTATACATTTCGCCAAAGGTTTGTTTGATGTAATTTTGACCTTTTGCTCTTTCAGAAACAGTTGCCACTGAAACTAATGCCGGGTCTGGAAGAATTCTCATTCCTACAAAACCACCTCCGTGTCCGTTGAAACGGCGTCGCGTTGTTCTCGTATATTGGTTTTTATAGCCTGCATCCATTAGGAATCCAACGACTAGATTGTCAGGGGTTACAAATCCGGCGGAAGGGAACATTTCGTGAACTAGTCCACCAGGGAAATCATCGTGTTCAAAAGTCAGGTATTTTGATGGAGTAACTGCCGGTATAGCCGTTTCTTCTAGTGAATAATATAAGGAAGGCATTCCGGATTGAAATAAATCGATACTTTTTTTAACTACATTTTTATTTACTATTTCGTAGGTGACGTTAATGGTCAGATTTAAATCCAATTCGGAGACGTAAGTATCTCTGGACATAGTTAGCTTCTTTGCGCCTCCGCTCCATTTTTCTCCTCTCCAAGCTGGAATTGAAATGTTTTCACTCAAATCTAAATTAGCCATATGTAGTGAAAATTCCTCTGTGTTTTGAAGCAGGATTTGCTTGCCGTTATAAATGTTCACATTGTATCCTCTCTCCGCATCTCCAGCTACTTTTAGCTGCAGGTTCTGACTAGAAGCTATTGCTGCGATTATGCAGAATAGTATTGTCAATAACTGGGTTCCAAATTTTTTATTTCGGTCATTCATATTAGTTGGTTGTTTTTGCCTTTACGTTATTATAGGGTGCTCGACATTTGGTTACTATAGAAAATGGACGAGTAACTTGCTGCAGTCATCGTCCATTTGTGATAGTAATTAAAGAAACGGATTGCCGCTTTCAGGAATTTTATTTTTGCTTTGAATTCTTTACAAATAGGAAACCACAATATTATTAGCGTAATATTTACCATTCTTTAAAACGATTCGGGAACCGGAAGGGATTTCAACAATTAGCCTTGAAGAAAGCCCAGGTATGTTGATTTCGCCCGCTGTGGAAACGTTTTTCAAAAGTACTTTATGTGTTATGGCATCATATAAATCTACGTTTGTCGTAGTTTTAGTCTGGTACGCCACCGTTTTTTCTTGATCAAAAGGATTGTACATTAAAAAAGTAGGGTAGGCTTCCTTACGGTAAAAATCAGTTGCTAGACAATTTAGCTTTAGAATTTCGGGAACGTTTGTTTTTTCAATAATGGCACCCGCTATACCTACGTGTCCACTGCCGTATACGCTAAATTGGGAAACATCGGGGTTGCCTTCTATCCAGTTCGGACCGTCGCCAATGGCTACGGGAGCTTCTATGTTTTCATATTTTTTAAGGTGTGATTTTTTGATCAAGCCTTCATAAGCAATCACTCCTTTGGTATATTCTTTTTGTTCCGGTATCGTTTGGTGCTCGTCGGCTATTTCATAAGGATAAAAGAATTTAATGGCATTACTGGCATTAAGCATCCATTTCCCAACGACATTTGCATACCTTGGATCATAACGAACCATAGGTACCAGTGGCCACATAGAATCATAGGTATTCATCAAAAAGGCAAAACCTCCGTGATCTACCGTGCTTCCCATTAGGCCTGAAACGTCATAGCCATTCCAGTTATCGAGTAACATTCCCCATCCAGCCCTACATTCGGGCGTGCCATTGAAAGTCCAATCCAGGACTTTCGAGTAATCGTAATTTCTGCCTTCTTCGGCATTTAAACGGGCAGCCACATAGGCGCCAAAAGGCATCAATATTTCGTAATAGCGATTGTCTTTTTGGTTTAATAAAGCTTGCAAAGAAGATTCGGCGCCCTTTAAATATTTAGGTTCTTTAAATTTTTGATACGCTGAATACAGTACATAGGCATGGCCCGCAGCAACGTCTTCTTGTTTGCAAATCCAACTGTCTTTGGGTTCCAATGTTGAGTAATCAAAAAAGGAATGGTGGTAATCCCCGGCCATAGTTGAATCGGCTTTGTAGAATTTATCAGCAACAGAACGCTGAATGTCCGAATAGTCTTTTTCATTTGGATAAAAATCGGCTACGGCATAGAACATCAAATTGGGATATACGTCATACCACCAGTCTCTGGCGTAACCGCCTCCAAGAAGTGCCACTTCGGGAGAAGTGTTGTTCATGATAATATTCCATTTGGTATCGCTGTTGTAGTAATTTTTCAACATGCCAACATAGTCTTTTCCGTTTTGGTCAGACTTGTCGATTCCCACTAAACTAGCGCCCATCACAGACCCAATGCTGGCTAATGATTCATGAAAAATTCCTTTGTGATGCTCAACACCTTGTCTTACATCTCCCATAGCAGTGTAAATCCCAAAGGTTTCCTGGTCAAAGTTCTTACGAGAGTCATCTTTCCAAATCAACGGCCAATACTTCCCAGTTTGGTTGACGTCATACACTTTCGCGTCATAGTCTTTTGCCAATTGATTAAAATCAAGTATTTTAAACGGTTTTGGAAAGTTGGGCATATCCGTTATGCGCTGTATTGATTCTTGTTTTACTGCGGGAATAGCCGCAACCGTAGATTGGGTTGTATGACAAGAGCTTAAGCTAATGCATAGTAAGAGGACTATTAAATGGATTTTTTTACGCATCTTTATTTTCTAGTTTAGATTGTTGGTCCAGTAGTTGTTTGGCGATTAGGATGGAGAGTAATTGGATTACAGCTATGATCAATAAAGCGTATCTCAACGCATCATCGGCATTTCCGAAATAGGCAATTCCTAAAAAAGTACCTGCCCCTAAAAGGCGTCCGACGTACAATCCAAATTCGTGATTCAAGATATAAGAAAATTCATTTCTGTTTTCGATAACAGACAATATATCAATGACTTTCAATTGAATTGGAAAGTAGGCAATATCAAGAATTGGCCTTGCTATCAACAATAGAAATATAAAGATAATTACTCCAGTTGAATTAAACATCAAAGTATTGAAAAAGGAGGCCAAAAAGAAAAAGATAAGCCCGATACTAAAAATAATTAACCGATGTTTAGGTGACGACAGTTTACCCAGAATCAACATGATGACCGCGGCAATAATGGCCCCTACAGATTGTGCCGTTCCCAATGCTCCCTCAGAAGCAAAAAACTTCATCATCAGCATGGCTGGAGCCGTTACGATAAATCCTTGCGCGAGACCTTTCAAGACAGCCATCTGGAGCATTTTTGTCCAAAGTTTGTGAAATTTGACATATAGAAATTTTTCATTTCTGGGCTTTTCATAATCACCAAAATGGAATACTATGGAAGCCAGAATCGTGAATATAAAAACCACTCCGGTAACCACCCTGTATCCTGAATTTACGCTTTCATTTGTAGTTGAATCACTACCGTTCATAAGGTACCACCCAATGATTATGGGTACGATTACGGCTGTTAAAGTGTAGAAAAAGGTGTCCAGTCCGTAATAGAAATTTCTTGTTTTATCGGTTGTTGTTGCCAGAACTAGATAATCCCTGTTGGCCCAGTACAAACCAAATGACATCCCCATAATCAATCCGGCAGAAATTAAACCACCATAACTGATTTCGGTCAGAGACATCATATACACCATAGAAACACCACTCAACAGCATACCGAGCGAGAATAATTTTTTGATGTTAATGGTATTGAGCAGAAACCCATTAATAAAAAAGGTGATTGGGATACCAGTGTAAATGGCTAACTGATACATCATAACTTTTGATGGATCATTGGAGTTTCGCATGATGTAGGAAGCGACAAAAATGTCAATTACGGGTAAAACAAATGCATAAATTAAATTGGTAAGTATCAAAATCTTTGTACTCTTTGAGAAATCTTTAAGTCCTATTCTTGCTAATTTTTCCATTATTGTCCTAGTGTTTTTAAAATGGTTGCTATGGAGAAAGTGGCTAAACCAACAAATTCATCCGCCGCTCCATAATACATTTGTATTTTATCTCCATCAACTATATGCCCATTTGTAAATATTACTTCGCCAAAAAAACCAGTTCTTTCGTACGTTTCAATTGGTACCATAATAGGCTCTTCCGAGCGGGCCAATACGATAGACGGGTCTTTTAAGTCTAACAATAGGGCACCCAAACAATATCTGTTTTCTTTAGTGGCTCCATGATAAATTTCCAGCCAGCCTTTATCCGTTTTTATAGGTGCTGCGCCTGCTCCTAAACGTTTGCTGTCAAATTTTCCCTCGCGAGTTTTAGCGATACATTTGTGGTTACCCCAATGCACGCCATCAGGAGATTCTGCTAACCAGATATAATTACCACCTAGTTCAGGGCTGCTTGGACGATGCAAGGCGTAGAATTTATCATTGAATTTTTCTTCAAAAATGGCGCAATCTTTATTGTGTGGACTAAAAATCATCCCCTTTTTTTCGAATGTTTTCCAGTCGGTGGTGGTTCTGAGTCCAACACCAACACCATTTGAAGAAACCATAGTGTAAGTAAGGTGATACGTATCTTCAATTTTAGACACTCGACAGTCTTCTATACCATAGGATTCATATTCGCCTTCTCCAAAAAGGGAAGAATAGGCGGGATCTTCCTTGAAATCAACGCCATTATCACTCCAAACCAATCGCAAATGAGATATGGTTGTGAGGTAGTCAACCCCATCGTATTGGATTACTCTTGAATCGGTGGCATTCAATTTTGGGTCATCAAGTTTAAAATCTAAAATTTCAACTTTTCCTGCATTATTGTATATTGGCACGGACAAAAGCCCTTCCTTCTGTACTGTCCTTTCAGCCACTCTTACAAGTAATCCTATTTTTCCATTGAATTCAAATGCCCCAGGGTTCAGTAAGCATTCTATAATCATGTTCTCCTCACTAGCCTTTAAATCTTTGGGGGACAAAATGGGATTGTTTTTATCTCGATTCGCAATATCTGTCATATGTAATTTTTTTATATTTGATAAATAAAAAATCGGAAACGGTATTTTCGCTTTGGTGTAAAAAGAGAGAAGTAGCAATTACCAATTAACTACTTCTCAAAGGTATTAACCAAAATAAATAAACGGATCTTATATATTAATATCCAGGGTTTTGTAGCAAAAGGCCTGCCGAAGCATCAATTTCTGATTGTGGTATTGGATACAACATATGCTTGTCTTGGAAGTTTTTTCCATGTGCAGTCATAACCGCTTTTGCAATTCCCCATCTTTTCAAGTCTAACATTCTTTGGTTTTCGAAACCAAGTTCTGCTCTTCTTTCAGATATCAACCAACCTTTGACAGTGGTTTTATCTGTAGAAGCGACTCTGTCCAGTAAAGTTCCAACAGGTGGAATTGTTCCTAAAGCTGTAACCGTTGTTCTCGCTCTAGCTCTTATTTGATTGATGATAGCAATTGCTCCAGAATAATCTCCAGCTTCATTAAGTGCTTCCGCTTTCCAAAGCAAGGCGTCAGCGTAGCGCATATAGACCTTATTTGTTGGAGCATCATCATTTCCTTTGTTGCCGCCATCAAGTGTCCCCAACATTTTATTTACGTTTTGATTTGCAGCATCCACGGTATATAATTTTCTAGGGTCGTTTGGTTCAAATGAATTTAGGAAATCGGTGCTCGGAGCAAAAAATCCCCAACCCAACGGAGCACAAATTCCATTTCCGTTCCTTGGATTTGCATTCGATTGATGGTCGTAAGAAAAAATGACCTCATTATCCGTGTATTCTTTTGCAGTGCTGAAATTGTCAAAATAATTGGTATTTAAGCTGTATCCCAGTGGGGCTAGCTCGTCAACTAAAGTAACTACGTCGGACCATTTTTCAGTGTACAGGGCGGCTTTTGCCTGGAGCGCAATTGCAGCTCCTTTAGACACTCTCCATTTTTCGGTAGTGGAAGAATATTTTGAATTTGGCAACAAGGCTTTTGCCGACGCTAGATCTAAATTTATGCTGTCCCAAACTAAACTTTTGTTAGCGCGTACCGCATAGTCAAAGGCTTCTTGATAGGTTTGAACTGCACCCAAAATTAATGGTACGTCCCCAAAATTAGTAACCAAAGAAAAATAATAGTATGATCTTAAGAAATAAGCTTCACCCAACAATTGGTTTTTTCTTGCTGTGCTGATTCCTGTTATGGTCTCAATGTCCGGTTTGGTTAGGAATCCAATGGCGATATTGGTTCTTTTGATTCCTTCATAATCGTATTTCCACAAACCGTTTGGTCCTCCATTGGTAGAAGTAAAGGTATAGTTATTGACGTCATCCATCCAAACCTGGTCACCGTCAGGGCTCCATTTTTTTTCCATATCATCCGAAGCGATGTCCTGCATAACATAATCATTCTGAAAGACAAGCCCTCCGTTCCAATCCCATTCTGCCAAAATGTTCAGTCTATTGGACAACAATTGATATGATGAATTAACCGAAAGCTCTACGGAACTTAGCGTAGGGGTAGTGTTCGCTTGCTCCAAGGTTGTTGCCCCTATCGGATCGGAAGTAAGCTCGTCCTGGCAACTTGTTAAAAACAGTATGCCCATTAACAGCAACGATTTTAATATATTTTTCATAACTAAATAATTTAGATGTTTAATTAAAGTTTGACTTGGATTCCCAATAGATATGCTTTTGATTGCGGATAAGTTCCTTTGTCAATCAACGAAGTAGATTCTGGATCCAATCCCGTGTAATCAGTTATTGTAAAAAGGTTTTGACCGGAAGCATAAATACGCAGGTTGTTGATACCAATTGTTTTAGCGTCAAAAGTGTATCCTATTTCAAGGTTTTTCAGTCTCAAATAAGAAGCATCCTCAACAAAGACGCTCGATACATTTCCACCACCATTATTATTAAAAGTAAGTCTTGGCGTGGTGTTCGTAGAACCTTCCCCATTCCAGCTATCCAATACCGCAGTCGTGGAATTGAAAGGACGGCTATCGTAGTTTAAAATTTGTTTCAAGTCATTGTAACGATCCACTCCATTAACCCCTTGCAATAAGAAAGAAATGTCAAAACTTTTGTAGTCTCCAGTAAAGGAAAAGCCATAGGTTAATTTTGGAATAGAACTTCCAATAATAGCCCTGTCATCGGCGTTAATTTGTCCATCTCCATTTATATCTTTAAATCGGATGTCTCCAGGTTGCGCATTATTTGAATTTGAAAACAATTGAGTGCTTACTTCGGAAGCATTTTGATAAATACCATCAAACACAAGCCCATAGTAAGAACTGATTGGCTGTCCAACTTCCGTTTTTGTATGCGTACGATCATCAATAATGTTTTTCACATAGGTTTGAAGTTTATTAACCCTATTGGTCAGAGTGGCTATATTTGCGTTTACGTTGTATTTGAATGCATGTTCGTTATTTTGCAAATTAAGCCCGAATTCGAACCCTTTGTTGCTCACTTCTCCTGCATTTACAATGGTTTGGCCAATCACACCCACAGAAACTGCCGGCAAGGTCACGCCCAATAAAATATCAGAAGTTTTCTTAACAAAGTAATCAGCGGTAAATGAAAGTTTGTTGTTGAATGTACTCAAATCCACACCAAAATTAGTTTGCGCCGTAGTTTCCCATTTTAAATCTGGATTCCCGTAGCGAATTATATTTACCACCCCGCCTGATGTAGAAACCAAGGTCTCATAAGCATTATTCGGAATTTCTTGGTTACCTGATTGTCCCCAACTTGCTCTTAATTTTAAGTTGGATATCCAGTCTGCTTTTTCCAAGAATTTTTCTTTGGAAACCATCCAACCTGCGGAAACAGAAGGGAAATATCCCCATTTGTTGTTTGGTCCAAAACGGGAGGATGCATCGGCTCTGATTGTGGCTGTGGCAAAATATTTATTGGCGTAGCCGTAAGTGCCTGATCCAAAGAAAGATTGTAGTGCCCAGTTCTCCGCAGAACCGGAACTATATGCATTCGTTGTACTACCAAAGTCCAAGTACCTGAAAGAGTTAGTGGTATTGTCGAAATTCTGTCTGCTGCCACCTATGGCTGCGGATTTACTGTTAATGTTTTCCATTCCAAGTAAAAAATCGACTCTATGGTTTTCGTTGATAGTTTTAATATAGTTCAATGTATTACTGAAAGTAAAAGTCATATTTTGCCCTCTATTTTCATCCAAATTATTGGGTCTGTTATTTCTTCCCATTCCGTAATACTGGTTTCCTGTATCACTAATATCAGCGTCCCCAAAATTTGCAGCAAAATTTTTGTTGTGGTTAAAACTAATATCAACTCCAAGGTTGCTCCTGAATTTTAAAGATTTATCTCCCAGAAAAGCATATTCGCCATAAAGATTTCCAAATGTTTGGTAGGTGTTTCGTTTGTCATCCGTAAAGTGTACGATTGCAATTGGGTTTGAGGTATACTCATAGTTTTTACTCCATCCATTGTCTGGTCCCGTATAAAAAGGTAAATCAGTGTACGGATTACTTGCTGAGTAAGTAGGGTCATTGATGTCTTTGTAAACGCTCAAAACGGGCGGACGCAATAAGGCATGACGTATAATCCCTGGAGCATCGCCGCTTGAAGACAATTTGTCTTGTTTTGCGTAGCTGATCTGAAGATTTGTTCCCACTTTAAAACGATCCGAAACATTAGCGTTGATATTCGACCTGAAATTAAAACGTTGGTATTGATCATGATCTTCCACCACAATTCCATCGATACCAAAATAACCTCCGGAAATTAAATATTGAATATCCTCTGAACCGCCACTTACCGAAGTTTGGAAGTTTTTGGAAATACCTGTCGTGAACAATTCATCTTGCCAGTTTGTATCGGCCAAGTCAGTTCTGCTTCTATCCGCTGCATATGGGCTAATTTCAGTCGCTGAATTCCCGGCCGTATTATGCCAAGCTTGATCTTTTACGGTCAGATATTGGTCAGAATTTAGCATTTTGGGAAGGTGTGTCGCCACGTGGAACCCAGTATAATATTCTGATGAAATAGTCGCTTTTCCTTGTTTCCCGCTTTTGGTGGTTATTAATACAACACCACCGGAAGATCTTGCGCCATATATTGCACCGGCAGCAGCATCTTTCAATACCGTCAATGACTTGATGTCAGATTGGTTCAGGAAAGAGATATCGCGTGTTGAAACACCGTCAACAACATACAGTACGTCATTGTTTCCAAGTGTGCCTTCTCCTCTGATACGAATTTTAATCCCGTCACCTGGGGCTCCGGTATTGGCGGCAACAAAAACCCCGGCTACTTGTCCCTGTAAGGCTTGTGCGACGTCTGGTACTTTTGTTTTTGCTAAATTATCAACATCAACAGTGGTTACAGCACTAGTAAGGGAAGATTTTTTCGATGATGAATACCCTATAAGGATTACTTCCTCCAGTTGCTGTGAATCTTGCACTAAAGAAACATTGACTGTACTCATTCCATTAACTGCAATCTCTTTTTTGAGATAACCAATGTAGCTGAAAACCAAAATAGCTTTAGGGCTTACATTATTTAACGTATATTTTCCGTCAAAATCAGTTATCGTTCCTGTATTTGTTCCTTTAACAATAACATTTACCTGTGGTATCGGACCACTATTATCAGAAACAGTACCTGTAACGGTCTGAGCATTCATTATGCTTCCTGATAGTATTGTTCCCAGTAAGAACAATTTATAGATTATACTTTTCTTCATCATAAGGAAGTGTTAAATTGATTAATAATTTGGCTAGTTGTTTTCATGGTTTTTAAATAGTTTAGTTGATTTAAATTAATTTGTTTTGAGATTTAATTAGATTTAACAATCAGTCCATAAAATTACTTATAGAGCACAGGAAATGGTGTACACTATTTCATCAAAGGTGTATACAAGTAGGTATGTAGCTTGTTTTGAGGCGTTTAAAATTTTATTAGCCCTTCGATTTGTGCTTTAGCTGGTAGTTTTTTGGGGTGAGGTCATACATCTTTTTAAACTCACGATAAAAATAGGAGCGGTTATTAAAACCCGACAGGTAGCATACCTCGGATACGGTCAAAACGTTTTTTCGCAAAAGTTCAGCGGCATGTTTTAATCTGATGGTTCGTATTAAGTCCCCGGGAGAAAAACCAAATATTTGCTTGATTTTTCGATACAATTGTGAATTACTGATGCCCAATTCTTTTTCGATGAAGAGACTTTGTAGGTTCTCGTTATCTATATTTTTACGTATTAATTCAATGACTTTTTTAATAAATTCCTTTTCCTCATTTTCTATAGGTAAAGTAGGCAGGTTTTCGACGAGATTGTCCTGCGCGAAGTGCTTCAGTATAAGTTCCTTCTCTTCCAATAATTTTTGTACTCTTATTAGCAGGTGATCCGGATGAAATGGTTTCGGGATATACGAATTGGCACCGCTTTCAATACCTTCAATCCGATGCAATACGGATTCTTTTGCGGTAAGCATAATAAAAGGAATGTGACAGGTTTGTATGTCTTTTTTTATTTTTTCGCAAAACTCGATACCATCCATCAAAGGCATCATTACGTCACTGATGATAATATCAGGGATTTCACTTTTAATGCTTTTTAAAGCTTCAATACCATTATAAGCAATACTGATTTTATACTTTTCCGCTAATAATTCATTTAAAAAGGAATGAATTTCCTTTTCGTCTTCAACAATTAATATGGTTTTTCGAAGGTCGATAACGGCATCAAGTGTTGATATTTTAGCCGGTAATGAGTCAACTTTACTTGGGATGTCCTCCAAGATACTTTTCAGATGTTGAGAGATGAAAACTTGGCTAGTGCCGGCATCAGTGTCAATATCTACTTCAAATTCCTTTTCAGCAAAGGCTTTCTTACCGCAAGGAATACTAATTGTAAAAGTGGTAGTTTCATTGGCAACACTGGAGACTACAATTTCACCTTTCAAAACGGTCACCAGTTTTTTTATGAACGCCAATCCTATTCCGGTTCTAAACAAATCATTGTCTGTTCCTGAATTTGTGTCTGTCAATAAAAATTTATCGAAAAGGGAATCTAGTTTTTCTTGCGGTATTCCTTTACCGGTATTGACGACTGTGATATTTAGTTTTTTGGAATCGGTTTTGTCGATTGAGATCTTAAGATCGATTTTTCCGTTTTCGGGAGTATATTTAAACGCATTCGACATTAAATTGAATATTATTTTTTCAATCTTATCCTTGTCAAACCATCCGTTTAATTTTGAAGGAATTTCAAGCGTATACTCGATATTTTTTTCCAATGCCCATTCGTCAAATAGTTCGGCAATTTGTTCAATTAAGTTTACCAGATTAAATTTTTTGACGACAACTTCCAGATAATCAAATTCTGCCTTTCTGAATTCCAGTAATTGTTGTGTTAGAAAAAGCAATCTCGAAGAATTGCGCTCAATCATTTGAATGAATTTCTGATTTTTGTCGCTAAGGTTTGTCGTTTCGGCAAGTTTTTGTATTGGCCCAACAATTAGGGTCAAAGGAGTCAAAAACTCATGGGCGATATTAGTGAAAAACGAAAGCCTGTTTTCATGCAGCTCTTCTTCCCTTTGACGAAAAAGAATGTTTTGACTTAAGGACTGGCGTTTTTTGTAATAGCTTAAAACAAATAGTATAAAAAAGAAAAACAATATCGCGTACGAAAAAAGTGCAAGGCCAGATTGCCAATAAACGGGTCTGACTCTGATGTCTATTGCATGTACAGGTTTGCTCCATACTCCATCGCTGTTTGTCCATTTTATCCACAAAGAATAATTGCCTCTTGGGACATTGGTAAACGAAATACTTCTTCGATTATTGATGGTATTCCAATCTTTATCAAAATTTTCCAGCTGATAGGCATATTGGCACTTTTCACTATTAATATAGGTTAGCGCTGACAACTCAATATCAAAAAAGTTTTGATCGTGATCCAGTACAATAGCTGGAGGCGTTTTGGAATCTGGGGAAATAACCAATCCCTGGTAATAGGGAGCTGCTTGATTTTGGCCACTGATTTTATCAATTAGTAAATCTGGAACTACTGCCGATTCCTTTATTTTTTGGGGGAGAAAGTAATTGAAACCTTTTATTCCACCCATGAAAATGAAATCCGATTTTGGATCCTGATAAAAAGCACCATCGGCAAATTCATTGTTTTGCAGCCCTTCGTTTCTCGTGTAGTTAATGAATTTGGATTCTTCAGGGATAAAATTGGACAGTCCAAAATTGGTGCTAATCCATAGATTGGACTTTTTATCGGAGACGATTCCATGAATGGTGTTATTGGGTAGGCCCTCTTTTACGGTATAGCTCTTAAATGTCGCACTACCGTCACTTTTTAGATCTTCCAGCAAATTCAAACCAAAACTGGTGCCTATCCAAAGCCTATTTTTGGCATCATTCTTTAGAGACAATATATCGTTATTGGATAGACTTTGAGAATCATCCTTTTTATTTTTGTAAGTACGGAACACGCCCGATTCTTTATCAAAAAGATTAAGTCCACCTAATCGGGTGCCTATCCAAAGTTGGTTTTGGTTCTTTGGGACAATGGAGAAAATAATGTTACTGCTTAAGGATTCTTCGTCCTCATTATCCGCAATATATTTCTTGAATTGGGATACTTTAAGTTTGGTCCCTGAACGGTCTATTTTGCATCGAATCATGCCATAGCCATTAGTTCCAAGCCAAACAAACCCATGGTCATCTTGATAAATGGAATAAATGGATTTGAAATTGTCGCATTGTTCGTTTCCTGAAATTTCGGACCAACTTACCAGTTTCGAATTTTTTAAGTCGTAAACCGTGATTCCGTTTCCGTCTGTCCCTATAAATAGAAGCTCATTCTGTCCTTTGCATAATGAAAACACGGCATTATTAATGATGCTATTGTTTTCATTGAAATTTGCATATCTTAAAGGTTGTTCACTTTTATAAAAATCAGAAGGGAATCTAAAGAGTCCCTTTCCCTTTGTTCCCACCCAAAAAGAATTGCCTTCCAATTCTAAAAATGCCCTTATGATGCCACCATCCAGTTCGGGAATTTGAGCTTTTGAAATGAGATTAAATGACTTTTTAAGCGGAAACATCTTAAAGATTCCATCCCCATCCGTACCTGTCCAAATCACATTTTCGCTTCCTTGTATTAGGGCGGTTATCTTCTGGTTTTTCAGGTATTTCAACCAGGGTGTATTAATGACACTTCCAGTGCTATCAATAATACCGTAGCCTGATTTGCCTGAAATAACGAGTCCATCGGGAATTCGGCCTATGAAATTATCAATGTTTTTTTTCGTAAGGACTTCATCCTTTCTATGTGATAACGAATATATACGGGTATTTCCGTTCGTCGGTATAAGGCATATTTTCTGGTTAGAGATTATTTCAAATGTTCGAATATTTTTTGAAATCAACTCTGTTTTTGCAATCGCTTTTTCGGTTTTAGTCCCATTTTTAATGGACAAAGAATAAAGTTGGTCGTCTTCAAACAGGATCAATAAATCACCTTTGGAGCTGAACTCCATTTTTTTGACGGCCTTTCTCGGAAGACTCTTGGACTTTAATAATTGAAAAGAACTACCGTTATAATAACCGATTCCCCAGTCTTTAACGGCGCAAAATACTTTTTTGGATTTATCAAGCGCTATGTTGAATTCTGATTCCGATAATGGGGGAGTATTCTTTCTGGAGAAATAGTAGCGTGTAAAACGGTCTGTTTTTTTGTCGTATTGGTTTATTCCGTGCATCGTCAAAATCCAAATTCGGCCTAAATTATCTTCATCAATTTTAAGGATTACCTGATTGCTTAAGCTATTTTCATTATTTAATTCGGGTCTGAAAATTTTGAAAGTATTTCCGTCATATCGATTTAAACCGTCCCAAGTACCAATCCAGATCAATTTTTCTGAATCTTGAAAAATAGTGTTTACCGAGCTATTGGAAAGGCCCTTGGTATTGTCCAATTGTTCCAAGGAATACTTTAATTCTAAACTTTTAGGAGGGTCTATAACCGATTTAAAAGCGGCCCTTTTCATTTCTGGTTTTGCGGCATCTTTACCGGTGGTTAAAACACTTTTACGCGGCCGTTTTTCTTCGTTGTTACAAGCAACAAAAACCATATAAATAAAACAAATAAATAAAATCTTAATTTTCAATTTAAATATGTTTTTGTTATCTATTTTTTTTAAAAAAATTACACAATTATGACTCAATTAAGCAAAAAATCAACGGATGCGAAAACGATGTAATTGTGTGACCAAATGTACATAAAATAATAGAAAGAGAATAAGATTAAAACCGAGACCTCTTTATGATTAGGTACTGATTTTCTTGGCCGGAATAATCTTTAAGCCTTGCGCAAGATTCTATTTTTTTAACAATTCAAACGCGAGACGCGCTTCTTAAGGGAGAGCAATAAAAATGGGGAAGATCAGTTGCGTTAAACGGTCTTTTGTCCATTAGAGTCGGTAGTCAACACTTCACTCATATAATCAAAAAACGGTCTTACCGATTGGTAGATTGAATTTACTTTCGCCAAAAAATCTTCTGAAAGCACTTCCTCATCGGTAAAATCATGTTTTAAATAAAATTGTTTGTGACGGATTAATTCAATAGCCGTATGGTCTTTCTGGAATCCTCTGGGCGTGGTCAGGACGGCATTGCCTTTTAGATCGCCAAAATGGGATTGAATTGCTTCTGATTGCAGTAATTGATACCATTGTGCATGATTCCCTGTAATGTCCAAACGGATTCTCTTTAGATCCTCTGGGTTGGGGGCAAAAAAGCCGCAGCCCAAATAGCTGTTACCGGGCTTAACATTCAGATAGTACCCGCCTCTTCTTTCTTTGCCGGATCTCTTCAAACTAAAGTCGAATTTTGCGTGATAGGGCAGTTTGTCTTTGCTGAATCTCATGTCACTGTAAATCCGGTAAAGGCTTTTCTTGGCGGATCTATTCTCGAGTTGGTCGTGTTTGTTCATCTCCAAAATAAGGGTTTCGATAAAGGAATGCATGTTTTGCTGCGCTTCAAGATAAAATTGCTTGTTCATTTGAAACCAATCCCTGTTGTTATTTTCAGCAATGTCCTGAAGGAATTTTAATGTTGAACCTTTTATGGTTTCTGTTTTCATTTTACCTTAAATTTAAATGGTCTCTAGAAATCACTATTTTGAATCTAACCGTTTATACAATGGGAGCGAAGTCAAACGGGCGATAATTTCGGCACCCAAATCTCCCTCTTTGCTAAAAGGCCAAACAAATAGGGCTTTCAAGGGATGGTTTTTGCGTATTTTTTCTATCGCGTTCATGACAAGCCGTTTGGCAATTCCCTTTCGTCGGTACTCTTCGAGAACCATGGCGGAACATAAATACAACGCCTCGTAAGTCGTGTCGAGTGGGGTCAGCTCGAACAGCTCTTTTTCAGAAATTTTGTTTTCAAGAAATAGGTTCATCAATTCAACGGTGGTAGGGATGACTATAACCCATGCCACGGGACCATTCCCATCGTCATATTCGGAAACCGCCGCGGGATGGATCAGCTGCAGTCGCTCGAGAACTTGTTGATTCACGTCAAGCTGATCGGGGTCATTTTTAGAGGCAAAAACGTCTTCCGCTAATTGCATCATTCGTTCGAAGTTACTTAAAGGCATGGTTTCAAAATTAAAAACGTTTGCTATTCTTAATTGAATTTTGTCTAATCAGTTTTTTGAAAGAATGGTGTCAATTACCTTCACGATTGCATCCGTATTCATGGTGTTCGTGTCCACGGCTACGCTATTATTGCCGTATGGCTCGTATTTTTCTATGTCAGTCACTGAAAATAGGCCGACGGTTGGCGTTTTTGAGGCGCTGGCCAAATGCATCATGCCACTGTCTGCCCCTATGAAGATGTCCGTATTGGCGATAAAGGACGCGATTTGTCGAATATCCTTACTGTAAAACGAAGGCGCCTTGAAACCTATTTGCGAAACATTTTCAACCGGCAATAACTCTACAATATTATAGTTTCCGTACTCCTTTTTCAGCCTTTCATAGAATTCATTCCACCAGTCTTCCGAATAACATTTTTGGCCTGTTGCAAAAGTAAATAGGCAAATCGTTTTTTGATCTTTATTGATGAGCTTTTCTAATTCAAGTTTGGCCGCATCAATTTCTGAAGGGCTTAATTTGAGGTCTAATGGTGGAATTGTATTGTCTTTGTTGGGGATTCCACGTTTAGACAAGTAACTCCTTAGACTGTACACCGGATATTTCGCGATATGATTATGATCTGGGTATTTCAATTCAAAATCAGTTTCTTCATCCCCGAACAACTTATAATCCGACTTTGCGAACTTTGTTGAAAGTCTCCCTGATGAAGAGTTTTTGTCCACGTTAATGACAAGGTCGTAGTGTTTCTTTTTAAGGTCTAGCCAGCCTTTAGCGTAGGGCAGCAAATCGTTAAAATGTTTTTTGGGCAATTTAATGATGTGGTCGACATTCTCGTAATTTTCAAATATAATTGGGGCCACATTTCCTTTGACGAACAAATCTATTTTACAGTTTGTGAATGTGTCAGTCACTTCTTGAACAAGGGGGGTAATTAACAATTGGTTTCCCAAGCGGTGATTGGGCCTGCAGATCAAAACTGTTTTAATGGCATCCTTATCTATCATTTGCAGATTTTGATCCATTGACGAACCACTAATTTTTTTAGCCAACCCCTGCGTCAATTTCCGTCTGACTATATTTATTTTTTTTAAAATAATCATATTTGTAAAATAGTATTAATTGTTGGGGCTATTTTAGTAAAAAACAAACCCTTTAAGTATTCTCTATGTTTTGGCCAACGGCCAATTATCGTCAAGGAGTTGAATCGATGCGTTAATCGGTCCTTTTTGAATCGCAAATGTAGGCTAAAAACGAGTATTTTCGGTTGAACGAACATACAATAAAAAACGCTAATTCCACTAAATTTGCAAATTGTTTGAGAGGGTGCTTGTCATTCGGATAACTGATAAATAAATTCTTCTATTTCTGTTTGTCGCGCATTAGCAATCCTTTGTCGGTTCCTATTTTCATAAAAGCGCATTTCTCTAAAACCTTTTGTGAGCCAAAATTGTCAAATGCAACTCGTCCGTATAGTGGTCTGGTTAATTCCATTTTTAAAAACTTGTTGAGTGCAGTTGTTGCTATTCCGGTTTGCCTAAATTGTGATTGAACAATTTATTTTTGTGCTTGAACTTCATTTTTACTTTTTGCGTCTTCATACCTAGCCACTAATATTGCGAGGTACACGAATATAAATAAGTTTAAAATAGAAACTCCTCCAGAAATGTAACTTCCAAGTGAAGACAATGTTTCGTTATTTAATGTGATATCATTTCTAATAAGATAACATGGACTGATTACGGGTTATGAAGCACAAAATTGCAATAAGCACTGAACTTGAATAGAAGCACACAACTCCAAGTTTACATGTCAGCCCGCTTGATGTAAAACCCGTGTTATATGGTCGTATTTATTTTCATTTTGTTATATAGCTCTTCTATCCGCTTTTTACTTTCAATTAATTTCACCCCCGTTATTCGTGCCTTTTTGGCGTTCCATACCTTGGGAATTGACAACTTTCCTTGCGAAAGAGAATACATCCAAATTAAGTCTATAAAGTTTACAAATAGATTTAGTCTATAAAACAATGATGGATTTATAATCTCAAACCCCATTTTATGTAATGTCCGACTGTTGAAGAAATATGATGTCCCTACAATATTTACCGTTTCAGGTATGCTTTTATTCTCGATTAATTGGATTAGGTTTATTAATCCTTCTAAGTGATAAATCAAAAGCCTATTTCTCATTTCGATTCCTGACTTATACACTCTCATTACATATAGATAGTCAAAACTGCTACCGCTATGTAAATCTATTTGACGGTTGTTTGACATATAACCAAGTAGCATTGGAGAGTAATACCTATAAACACCTATAAGTTTAAAAAAGGGTGTAAATGCAAATTGTCCAACGGGAACATAAATTATGAATAGCAAGTAAAATAGCGGCTGAGAATGTCCTTTCTCACTAATAGCAATTGCTGGCAAAAAACCAAATGATAGCAACAGAATGGACTCAATCCATTGCAATGTTTTTGGTTGTTTATAGAAATCATTCATGTTCGTGTTGTCTTTTAAAATGCCGAATAACGTTCTGGTACCACAGCGGGTTTGGGACTAAATTAATATTTATTTTTCGTTTTATCACTAATTTTTCAAATGCAAGACCAACTTTAAATTAAGCCTAAAACCCAAATCTTGCCAAACAGCTGTTAGTGGTAGTTTTAGTTCGTCTGCACATTGTTAATCGGCTATTTTTCTTCGTTGGCTTTGAGTACCCTTAAAAAATTTCCGCCAAGTATTTTTGAAATGTCTTTTTTAGAATATCCTTTCTCGACCAATGCTTTTGTAATTAGTGGATATGTAGTTACATCGTCTAATTGTTGTGGTGTAAGACTAATGCCATCAAAGTCAGAACCCAATCCAACATAATCTACTCCAACCAAATTAATGATGTATTCAATGTGATCAATAAGCATAGACAGTGGTGGTCGCATAGTATTGGTTTCTGCTTCATATTTTTTACACAGATAATCCATTGCATAATATTCATGCATACCACTTTTCTGAAGTGAATCATTCTCGACTTTATACTTTTCTAAAAATGCCATTTCTTTAGCATCAAAACTGCTGTCAATAAATCCTGGATGAAAATTTACTTGAATTACACCTTTATTTTTGGCAAGGGCTTTTATCTGATCATCTTTTAAATTACGGCGATGAGGTACAAGATTGTAAACTGAACTGTGTGAAGCGATGATGGGTTTGGTTGTCAATTTAATTACATCCCAAAAAGTTTGATCACCAGCGTGGCTCACATCTATCAGCATCCCAAGTTGGTTCATTCGCTGTACTACTTGTCGTCCAAAATCAGTTAGTCCTTTGTGCGGTAGGTTTAAGTTAGTAGTTTCATCGGCGGCACTAGTTGCCCATGAAGGCGCAATGTTGTGTGTTAGAGTCAAATACCGTGCGCCACGTTTGTATATCGCGTCTAATTTATTGAGATCATCTTCTATCATATGACCCCCTTCCACACCAAACATAGCAACAATTTTATGTTGTTTGACAGCCTTTAATAATTCGGCGTAATTCGCAACTTTCACAATTTTATCAGGATTACGAGCCACCACAGCATCAAGACTATCCATTTCTCTATTGGCATAAGCAAACGGTTTTTTTGCATCGCCATCACAATACACCGAAAACAATTGTACGTCAAGTCCACCTTGTTTCCACCGTGCTAAATCACTATGTGCTTTTCCTTTTAAATCTGTATCGAAAACCAATCCGTTATCTACAGCCTTCATTAAAATATCGTTATGACTATCTACTAAAATGCTTTTGTCATGGATTTTTTGATAGGATTGAGCAATGATTTGGTTTGTAAATAAAATGCCGAATATTAAAAGTTTTATTTTCATGTCGCTATTTTAGTTTTGAGTTGTGTGAAGTGTCGCAAAAAATTATCGCTAACGGGAAGTATATGCTTTGTGGCGGACTTCAGAAGACCAATCTTCCTGTCCACTACGTTTTATATTTGGAACTAAGATATTCATTTTCATAACGTAACCCGCCATAAAGTATATGCAATGTTAACACCAGTTTTCATTTGCTTTTCAATTTATCCACCAGTTACGGGCTGAAATTTTATGGTACAAATTCTTTGAATATCTCTTTTATTTTTCCTCACCAATTCTTTCTCCCATTTTAACAGTAGTTTCATATCCCTTTGATGTGTTGATCAATAAATCCTCATCAATGTGGATTTTACTTTTTTCAAACAGCAGTACTACCGTTGAGCCTCCAAATTTAAAGTAGCCTTTCTCTTCACCTTTATTTACAGAACTTCCCTTAAAAGTTTGTTCGATGCTTCCTACCATGGTGGCACCAACTTCGGCCATAATAACATCACCAAACAAAGGATTTGAAAGAATTGTATATTCTCTTTTATTTAAAAAGAATATTTCAGCCTTTTTACGCAAAGCAAAGGGGTTGACGGAATAATAGTCACCTTCAATCTTTTTGTTTGGAGATACATTTCCATTGACTGGAAAATGAAAACGATGGTAATCGGCTGGGGCTAGTCGGATGATAATCAGGGCACCATCATGGTACTTTTGTGCAAGATCAGGATTATCCAAAAAGGAAGATACATTAAAGCGAAATCCTTTTATGATAAAATCGGAATTGCTAATATCGGCATAAGCCAAAATTTTCCCATCGGCGGGTGATACAACAATTTTGGTGCTGGTATTAATCGGTCTTGCATCATCCTTTAGTTTTCGGGTAAAAAAAGCGTTAAAATTTTTGAACTCCTGTTCTTGAGCAATGCTCATATCAATATCAAAATCTTCAATAAAGGGATGTATCTTTTTCGCTGAATAAGAGTGATCCATCATATTACCATAGATCGTTGAAACTAGCTTTCTTTTCGCCAACGCCCACAAAGTTGCTTCTCCAATTGGATTATAATACAACCATACTAACCACTTTTCTCCGGCCACCTTTTCGGTTTTTATTTGCCCACTTTTTCTTTCATAATATTGAATGGGATCTTGAGGCGTTAGTGGATAAGAGGCTAGGCTGATAATTATTGCAAGCAATAACAAAATGATGCCCCACCTCTTTTTAGTTTTTGTAATTTTCATGTTTGTTTTGTTTGTCTTGAGAAACAAATATAATTTAATGTCCTATATTTTAACCCACTTTCCATTAATCAATAAACTCTCTACAAAGTGGGCTTTTTTCCGTAATCCAATTTTTTTAACCAGCCGAATCTAATTTTTATTATTAGGGTTTATGGATGTAATAATCCGATGCTTATTAGACGCGTTAAATAAATAGTCAATTACTCTACTTCCAGATTCTGTTGTGTAGTTTGGTTATTTTAAATTGGTGTTAACGTTCCCTTGCTACAAATGGTTTGGGACTAAATTAGCGTTATTTTTCGGTTTAACCCAATTCTCACAAATACAAACCATTTTCCAAATTAAGCCAAATGCCCAAATCTCATATAGCAAGTGTTAGCAGTAGGCATTGTGTCATTTTGAAAAGCCTAAAAATTCACAACGAGTTAAATATGTAAATAATTGATAATTAGTTTATTATATCGTTTAAGGGATTTATTTTGTATATTTACTTATTATTTGAGATAGCTTTTCTTTTTCAAATCATAGTTAAATTTATTAACAAGGTCTAAAATCCAAAAAGATGAAAAAGTATATTTTTCACATATCGATTTTTGTGTTTTTAGTTTTAAATATAAGATGTTCGTCAGATGTTAATTTAGATGGAAGTTCTGGTGACAATATTGGGGAAACGGTCGCAATTAAAGTTAAAGAATATAAAACTAATTTGCCTATATCAGGAGCGAAATTTAGCACCTATTATTGTAAAGACTACGATGTTGAGTTTGGCAGTTGTATAGATAAAGTGCTATTGTCATCGTGTATAACCGATAATAATGGTATTTGTAATTGCAGTTTTCCTGAGAGTTCATTTGAAGATATCATTATAGAAAAGTCAATGTATTGGTTAAAACATTATCATAATATTGAAACTAGTCATGAATATGTGATCCAACCAGAGGCTTGGGTTAATATTAATTTTGCAACCAATGCTGAATATCCAAGTACATGTACTTTTTTTATAAAAATTGATGGTGAATTGCGTTATATACAAGAATATATTCAGCCAATAAATACTATAAATAAAGTTTTGACACTATTTGGTAATGAAGAGAATAAAGTGGATTGGGTGTTGTATAAAACTTTTAACGCCAGTTCCGAAGTACTCAATTCAGGTAGTTTTATTTTAAATCCGAAAAAATTTGAAAATTTAGCATATACCTTAAACTATTGATCTCTCACGGGTTTTTTCTTAATGCTAACGTTCTCGGGCTTTGCGTTCGGGCGGGTTATAGAGCACAAATTTCAATTAATTACTAAAGTTCATTAGAAGCACTAACTCAAAGTTTACACGTCAGCCCGCCTAACGCAAAACCCGTTTTACCAGCACTTATTATTTCATCAGTTTAGTTTTGTCAACCAATTTTGATAAGTCCGTGAAAGTAAATTGTTTTTGTCCCAATTTGTCATCGGCTGCGATTTCAAATGACAAAGTCTCAATTTCTATATTGCTTTCAGAGGATGACATTTCTCCTTTTGCCCAAAATGTCGAGGGATTAAACCCAACAAGATTTTTGTCAAGATTTTTCCCGTCCATTTGTCCAACTGTCGGTATTGAATAAGTATTCTCAAAAGTCCATTGGTCAATGTAACCAATGCCATTACTGTCGACCGTTAAGATATTGTCTTTTACGTTTGATAAGACCAAGTTGATTTCTCCCCTATATCCATTTGGAACCTTAATTGTCAAGGTCGGTGAATATAATTGATAGTGAAATATCAAAAAGGAAAAAGTTGTTGTGATAAACAATATTGTCAGAAAGGATGTCTTTTTAAAAAGCAGTCTTAAAATTCCAGACACTATTAAGCAACCGATGATAATTCCAACTATCATCATGCCTCCTAAAAAAAGTCCAGACAAAATCATGCCTCCCGGGACATTTGTCAACTTGATTAGTAGTGTTGTCAAAAGTCCAACTGATAAAAGTCCGAATATGATTTTTAGTTTATGGTCAGTCGTCATAATTGTTGGTAACGTCCCGCGACTTTGCTCGGATTTAGGGACTAAATTAAGATTTTTCTTTCGGATTGTCACTTTTATTTCAAGTGCAAGACCAACTTCAAATTAAGCCGAATACCCAAATCAGGCAAAACCGCTGTTACCAGTAGTACTTAATTATTTTCCATGGGTTATTTTCAAAACCTTGGAATTTCTTGCGTCAATTATGATTAAAAAAGTTCCGCCATCCATATCCTTTGGTAACGTTCCAGCAATTACCCAATAATTTTCTATTAAGTAACACTCATAAGGTTTTTGACTTTCAATATTCTCTTTCCTATAAATGCTAAAAAGTATTGGTTCGATAACTTTTATTGCTGTTAAACTATCTTTAATTATCACGATTTTATTGTCTATAACATTATGTTGAGATTCTTTTGACAGTGCTAATTTCAGTTCTCTTTCGGCATAACTTTTTCCCAATTCAGTTCGGTTCTTTTGAGAACAAGCGTTTATTGAAATTGCCAAAAGTAGTATTGATAAATATCTCATATTTCTCCTTTTATGCGGTTTTTAGTATTACCGCTAACGTCCCGCGGCTCTCACGATGTTTGGGATTAAATAAAGCCTTGTTTTACGGATAATCACTGATTTTACAAATACAAGACCAATTTCAAATAAAGCCTAAAACCCAAATATCGTGAAGCCGCTGTTAGCGGTTCGGGCTTCTTTTTTACTTCAGTTTTTATTCTTTATTTCCAATTGTTAGTTTTTTTAGTTTCTGTTATGTGAGCAAGGTGATGATTGCAATGCCAAGCATAAATACCAATATTTTCGTCAATTCTGAATGTTTTTCCGTGTTCTGGGTGAATGAACATTTTTCCATAGTCGTCCTCAATTAAAGTATTCAACAGATGGGACCACCTTGTGTGTATTCCTTCCAACATTTTTAACGATGATTCTATGGGCATATTTTTGCTATCATTAAGTTCAGCCCATAGTTCTTCAAAATAAGGTTTTATTGTTGGTTTGTCTTCTGTCAAGGTTAGTTTTAAACGAGTAAAACTGTTCATATGACTGTCAGCACAATGATGAATTACTTGTCTAATTGTCCATCCATTTGGTCTATATTGAGTGTCTAGTTGTGCGTCAGTTAATCCATTTGTTTCGGTTTTAAGTCGAGTTGGAAAATCTGAAATATCGGAAATCCATTTCGATATGATGTCTTTAGTAATTGTAGTTGGTTTTTCAAATTTTCCAATTGGATATTTTAGTTGTTCTATTGTCATAATGTCGTTGTGTTTTCCGATTTTTTAGCCTGACCGCTAACGTCCCGCCGCTTGGCGAGGTTGGGGACTAAATTAAGATTTATTTTTCGGTTGAGCACAAGTTTTCCAAATACAAGACCATTTTGAATTAAGCCGAATACCCAAATCCAGCAAAACCGATGTTAGGAGTAGGCAAGCCACGTTACTTAAGCAACTCCAAACTTTTCAGTAACTTCTGTTTGCGTCATCATTTTCAAAGTTGGCGGACCTCCACCATTCCAATCTGAATTTGGATAAGTTAATAACCAATAACGATTATCATTTGTATCTTTATAAAGCATTTCCCAACCAGTTTTATCTACAGCAACTTTTCTTAGACAGTTTTTCACTAAGTTTTCAATTCTTTGGCAAACTTCGTCCGCAACTACTTTTCCGCTGTCCATTTTCCATGAGCCGATTAGTATAATTTCGTCTGATTTTAATTCGGTGTTGAATTCCATATTCGGTTGTCGGTTTGCTTACTCCTAACGTCCCGGCGCTTGCGAGCAGTGGCGGGAACTATCACTGGCAATCACAAATAAGACGAAAATTGGAGTTAACAGCGTTTTTTCCGAAGGAAAAAACAACTAAAGCCATTGATGCAAACCGCTATTAGCCGCTCGTTGTTTAATTATTATATTGTTCAATAAAATGAATTAGACCATTGATTTATTGCAATAAGTTGTTTTTTCAAAATCTCTTATATTTATTGATAATATAGGAACTTCAGGAAACATCATTTTAAGTTTTCCTATAATCGCTTTTGAAAGATTACTTTTTTGATCTGTATTTCTACCTTCCATTATGTTTGCGAAAATATGTATAAAATCATCTTTTGAATTTCCAATATTGTAATATTTGTATGGATTAATCCTCACTTTAATATCTCCTTCGTCAAAAAGTTCAGTCGATTCTGCCGAATTATATACCTCTTGCATTATTTCTTCAGGAGATTTCAACTTTAGTATATTTTCGGAACAGTCAATTACAAAATGTGGCATAAATTTTATTTATTGTCGTTTATTTTCTATTTTTCGTTAGTTACGTCACAATGACGGCTAACGTCCCGCTACTACAGCGGGTTTGGGACTAAATTAAGCCCATTATTCGGATTTGCCAAATTATCCCAAATACAAAACCAACTTCCCATTAAGCCAATTGCCCAAATCCGTTGTAGTAGCTGTTACCAACTGTATTTAATTTCCATCATTTTCTGGTATTTTTAAAGCAGATGCTACTTCTACACAATTTAGCCAAGATTCGTGACTTTGAATAATAATCCAATTACCATTCCTTTTTTGCACAATTCCTGACCAAACAAGTTTCCCATTATATTCAGGAATTCCGACGAGTTTTATTTTCAAATCTATTGGTAAAGTAAACGCAACAGTATTCTCTGATATAAATGTCGAATTCCAATCGTTAATTGAATTTTGCAAAATTTCGACTGATGAACCAATTTGATTGTATGTTTTTTTTAAGTCTGCTAAAGTTAGTATAGTTCCATCAATTGTATAATAGGCATCAGAATCTCCAGAATAATAATTTAAGCCATCTATAAACTTAAGATTGTTAGATGATTCAAACACTTTTTGAACCGTTATTTTTGCGGATTTAATAATTAATTCTTTTTCTAAACCTGTCAAGTTACCTTTTCTGTTTTCACATGATTGAGTAAAAAATAATACTCCGATTAAGAGCGTAAAAATTGAAATTTTATTCATTAAATATTTAAATTATAATTAGAGTTCCTCATTTTCCCATATAGTTGGTAACGTTCTGGCGCTTTGAGATGGCTGGAAGTTCGTAAACGGTCAGTTTTCGGCTTAACGGAAACTTGATACGAAACGTTAATTCAACTAAACTCCAGCTAGCTCAAAACAGCTGTTGGCGGTAGTGTTTATTAATCTGTTGTGTTTTCATTCCGGCTATTTATTCGGTTAAAAACAATGCTCATTACAACTAATATTGGCAGCGCTAACCAAGCAGTAAATACTAATTCTAGTCCATTTTGTCCTCCGCTTCCATAACATAATGTGTTACTATTCGAAAATAAACTTCCAATACTTGATTGAATACAAACATATTCGACTAAATTAAATATCGTCAATTTCGTTTTCAAAGTCTTTAATTTTTCATCCGTAATATTTCTAATGTATTTTATAAAAATAACAGGTGAAACAATTCCAAGTATTACTGTTGAAGTCCAAATTATTTTCCACGCTACTGTGCATTCTATTCCAACTGAACTTAATAACATTTGCGTTCCGACTAATCCAATTGCAGTAAATCCAGGAATAAAAATTCCAATAATAGAGAATATAATTGTTGGTTTTAAAAAGTCAAAATTTATGTTTTTCAATTCTATTGTTGTTTATTATTTTTTCGTTTTTTCGAGCAACATTACCGCTAACGTTCTGGCGCTTGGCGAGGTTGGGGATTAAAGATGCGAGATTTTTCGGTTAAACACAAATATCCCAAATACAAAACCATCTTTAAATTCAGAGTTCTTCCTCGCGCGCCTTGCTGTCCAGCTTTTCCACTGCGCTCTGGGTCATGCCTTCCACCGGGGCCTTGCTGACCCGGTAATGGG
>Ga0209320_10000005_pt1 | contig 92591 bp, 76 predicted proteins | sample Rifsed13ft4_FD_184008 | JGI IMG/M metagenome (GOLD analysis project Ga0209320, IMG submission 184008) | Soil microbial communities from Rifle, Colorado, USA - sediment 13ft 4 (version 2) | ecosystem: Environmental > Terrestrial > Deep subsurface > Rock core/Sediment | place: Rifle, Colorado... | reverse complement strand
GCAACACCATCCGTATCTGGATTTACAAAAACCAGTTTTCCTTCGGTATTTGTAGTCATCAAAATCATTCCTTGACTTTCAACACCACGTAAGGTTCTCGGGGCCAAGTTTACCAATACGGTTACTTTTTTCCCAACAATGTCTTCTGGTTTAAAACTCTCAGCAATACCTGAAACAATCGTACGAACGTCAATTCCCGTGTCCACCTTCAAAATCAAAAGTTTGTTGGCTTTCGGCATTTTTTCCGCTTCCAAGATTGTTCCCACTCGGATATCCATTTTTGAGAAATCATCAAATTGAATCGCTTCTTTTTGTGGTTCCACAATTTTGTTTTCCGCTTTATTAGCCGTTTTGGTAGCTTCTAGCTTGTCTATTTGTTTTTGAATTTCTTCATCTTCAATTTTTGCAAACAATAATTCCGCTTCGCCTATTTGGTGTCCGCCTGGAATCAAATCAGATGTTTCTGAAATAGCACTCCAACTCAACGGATTTTCGATTTTCAAAATTCTTGATAATTTTTTTGCCGTGAAAGGCAAGAATGGTTCGCAAAGAGAACTCAATGCCGCGGCAATTTGAAGCGCTACATACATTTGGGTTTGTACACGACCTTGATCGTTTTTTATCATTTTCCAAGGCTCTTCGTCTGCCAAGTATTTATTTCCTAAACGGGCTACGTTCATCATTTCACCCAAAGCTTCTCTGAATCTGTAACGTTCCAAAGAACTCGAAATCACTGCGGGATATGCTTTCAATTCCGCTAAGGTCGCCTCGTCCACTTCCGAAAGTGTGTTCGGACTTGGAACAACTCCTTCGTAATATTTATTGGTCAAAACCACCACACGGTTAATGAAATTTCCAAAAATAGCAACCAATTCATTATTGTTTCTCGCCTGGAAATCTTTCCAAGTGAAATCATTGTCCTTGGTTTCTGGCGCATTCGATGTCAAAGCATAACGCAAAACATCCTGTTGGTTTGGAAATTCCTCCAAATATTCGTGCAGCCAAACCGCCCAGTTTTTAGAAGTCGACAATTTGTTTCCTTCCAGGTTCAAGAACTCGTTCGCGGGAACATTGTCAGGCAAAATATAGCTTCCCTCGGCTTTCAACATCGCAGGGAAAATGATGCAATGGAAAACAATATTGTCTTTCCCAATGAAGTGAACCAGTTTCGTATCCTGATCTTTCCAGTACGGTTCCCAGTCTTTGCCTTCGCGCAAAGCCCATTCCTTGGTAGAAGAAATGTAGCCAATTGGAGCATCAAACCACACATATAATTTTTTCCCTTCGGCGCCTTTAACAGGAACATCAATTCCCCAGTCCAGGTCACGGGTTACCGCGCGAGGTTCCAGTCCGCCGTCAATCCAGGATTTCACCTGTCCGTAAACGTTGGGTTTCCAGTCATTTTTGTGTCCAACTAAGATCCATTCCCTCAAGAAATCCTCGTAACGGTCCAAAGGCAAAAACCAGTGTTTCGTCGATTTCATAATGGGGGTTTCTCCCGTGATGGTCGATTTTGGGTTGATCAAATCGGTAGCGTTCAGCGTAGAACCACATTTTTCGCATTGGTCGCCGTAGGCTTCCTCGTTGCCACATTTAGGGCAAGTCCCAACAACAAAACGATCCGCCAAGAACTGATCCGCTTTGGCGTCGTACAGTTGCTCGGTCACTTCTTCGATAAAATCACCTTTTTCATAAAGCGTTCTGAAAAACTCAGAAGCCGTATCGTGATGGATCTTAGATGAAGTCCTCGAATAATTATCGAACGAAATTCCAAAATCAGAGAACGACTTACGGATAATCCCATCATATTTATCAATCACTTCCTGAGGCGTGATACCTTCTTTCTTGGCTTTCATGGAAATGGCAACGCCATGCTCGTCGCTTCCGCAAACAAACAAAACGTCTCTTCCTTGCAATCTCAGGTAACGGGAATAAATGTCCGAAGGCACATAAACACCCGCCAAATGGCCAATGTGAATCGGTCCGTTCGTATAAGGCAATGCCGCCGTAATGGTATATCTTTTTGGATTCTGTATCATGATTCAATTTTATTGGCTGCAAAAATAAGGAATCCAATTTTTATTTGAAGCTATTTCCCGCTATACGTTGCAATCTTTTGCTTTTTAAAGAAAAAGTAAAAGGATTTTCACTGCTATCGGGGCTAACGGATTTAGGATTTTAATCCGTTTCTCATTTTTAATGCGGCTTTTTTTATCTTTGCAACGCAATCAATGAAAACACAACCATGGCAAAAGGACCCGAAAAAGACACGAAAAACAAGGCGTTGCACACCAAATTACTGAATCGGAAAAAGACCAAACTTCAGGAAGAGAAAAAGGAAAAGGCCTTGCGGTTGAAAGCTTTGGTCACAAAAATGAATCAGAAAAAGAGTAGTGACGAATTGGATATCAGATAAATCGCATTGCTTTCTGCAACATTATTTTTTTACAAACGGGACTTTCTTTGTGCCGTAATCAGTAAAGACACTGATGAAATAAACACCCGAAGGTAATGAAGCAACATCCCAGTGGGTAGCTGAGTCTGTTTCCATTACTTTTTGCCCAATGACATCGTAAAATATCGTTTTTCTGAGTGTAATTCCGCTGGGTAAATCAAGCGTTATCGAATTGTTTGCGGGGTTGGGATATAAATTCACCGTTTCCAGTTCTAAATTATTTATTCCCAAAAACACGCTGTTGTTTTTCGAGATTAAATCAGAATTCGGGTCAAAAACTACAGAGGACACCGCAAACGGTACGTTCCTTAGAAAAACCTCCCCGTTAAAAGTGTTGTCTAAAATCAAATCCATTTGTTGACCACTACTTCCCAAAAGACGGATCGGTATTGGCATTTCGAAGTAAGAAACGGAAGGGTCAGATTGCGCCTGATTAATCGTGAATTTAACCATATTACTTAGGTTTTCGTAGTTAACAGTGTAGCTGGGGTAACCCTGATTGTAAATCCAATCATTAAAGAATTCGGTCAAACTGCTGCCGTAAACTGCTTCTAAATGGAGCTGTAAGTCAGTCGTTAGCGCGTATTTGTATGCTAAATTGGGATCAGCCAAATAGTTTTTAATACCTTGGAAAAACAATGCGTCTCCCATTTTCAGCCGAAGCATATTCAAGACCATAGCGCCTTTGTAATAAGTAAGTCTGGAATTAAAGATTCTGCTCACGCTGAGCAAATCATTGTCCGATAGATACACTGCACCGGAAGGACTTGATGTAATGTTGTTTACCATACCGTTTTTATTGGCTATAAATGCAGCTTGGCCGTCGAAGTTTTCAATCACTAATGCCGCCACGTAAGTAGCAAAGCCTTCATTTAGCCAGATGTCTTTCCAGCTTCCGCAGGTTATTTTATCGCCAAACCATTGATGCGCCATCTCATGGGCAACGAGTCCGCGACCAAAGCTATTCATAAACGAAACTGTGGTATGCTCCATGCCACCTCCCCAACCAAATTGGGCGTGGCCATACTTTTCTTGGTGAAAGGGATAGATTTCAAACAGCGTTTCGTACAAGTCTAAAATCAACGGCGTTTGCTGCAGCTGAGTCTGCACTAGGGGTAATGTTTCGGGATAAATGTAGTTGATGATGGGGTATTGATTTGGCGCAGAGCCTCCTGTCTGGTTATAGACGCTGTAATTCGTGACCGCAATGGCTATCAAATACGCGGGAATCGGGTAGCCGTGGTGAAAGTGGGTGGTTTTGTAAGTTCCATTGATGATCGGTGCCTCGGTTTCTATTCCGTTAGAAACGGCCACATACTGTGAGGGAGCGGTAATATAGACATCAATGTTGTCCGTTTTGTCATTTAAATCTTGTTTGCAAGGCCACCAGTCCCTGGCTCCATAAGGTTCGGACAAGGTGTACAAGACGGGAGTTCCGTTGTGGGTAGAGCTTGTAAATGCATTGCTTTGATTGGACGGAATACCTGAATACGAAATGGAAACTGTAGCGACAGAGCCTGCAATTAGGGCGCTTGGAAGTGTTATGACTAATTCATTAGTGTCCGTTTGAATAAATGACAATGGAAGCCCGTCTTTTATAGCCGAGCTAACGGTCAGTTGATTAGTTAGGTCAAAAGTGACTGTAGATAAATCGGTCAGCACCGTAAAAGTGGTAGTAACTGTGCCGGAGATGAAATTAACGGATGGATCAACCGTAAATTCCAGCTTATGATAACTAATGTCGTAATTCTGCGTATTGGGATTGGTTTTAAAGCTCAATTTGTTAGAAGCCACTTTCATTTCAGATTTTGCTATCGCATCAATGGTGCTATCATTTCCCTGAGCCGAAAGCAATGCTACAAAATAGAAAAGAATTATTATGAAATAATTTTTCATAAAGCCTGATTTTATGTAAAAATAATGAATATTTAATAATTTCATCATTAACTTACGGGAAACGGCAGTGTAAATCGCGATAAGTTTTTGTGTGTTCCAATTTTGTAGTCTCCCCAGCTGTTGGATATTGAAAACAAATGGGCTATTAATCTTATTTTAGATAAATTTCATTTCTGTTTTAATTTACCCGAAATTTGCCGCATACTATTTAAAAACAAAACAGATGGAATTCGGAAAAATAATTATTTCAGAAACTGCCTTTAAAAGTGATAATCTCCAAGATGTGATCCATTCTAATATTTCGGTGATTAACCTGATGCGTGAGGAAGGTATTGATGACGATTTGATTCACGAAGATGCGATAATGAGTTATTATTTGGATTACTATACGGCACAATGTACCGAAGGAGATTTTGCTCAGTTTGTGTACAATTCAGGCTGGGATAAAGAACTAAACGAATTGATCGAAGAAGGCTTGGCTTTGGTTGGTGCTGAAAGACATTTGGAATTTTTCCAGCAACAATCCAAAAAAGTCAGATTGATGAGTAGCGTAAAGCTGAATAAATTTCTGAAAGGAAGACTTGAAGGCGTAAACCCAACAAGAGGCCTACTAAATGCTCAGCCATTTTCAGCTGTCGAAGAAGACCTAGTAACTTTGAACGCTAATTTTTTAAAATCACATCCCGATTTCGAAGTGATGTCAGTAGACGATATGTTTGCCGTTTTGGAAGAATTTATTGGGCACGAAATCAAAAGAGCGTAATTTTAACCACATAGAAACATAGTTTTTCATGTGTTTTAAAAAAGACATTTCATTTTTTATAGAATACATAACTATGTGAAAAACGAATTCTGTGAACTTCTTTAAAGTGAAGGATTTCTATGTATCTATGTTGTTAGATTTATTTAATCAACCAGTTTAATATGAGTTGTCAAGAGATTTATATTATTAGCCAATAAAATCTTACGGTTTTTCATCAAAACTTTGTCCCGTTTCTATCAAACATTTCCTTAAATTTGCTTCCATTAATATATAAGTAGAGTTATAAAAATCAAGCTATGTTACAAATCACATTTATTAGAGAGAATCAGGAAAAAGTAATCAAGGCTTTGGCAAAAAGGAATATGGATGCCAAAAGTGTTGTTGAAGAAGTGGTACAACTGGATGAAAGACGTCGTGCGACACAGGTCGAATTAGACGGTATTTTATCTGAATCTAATAAATTATCCAAAGACATAGGCGAATTGATGAAAGGCGGAGAGAAATCGAAAGCCGCTATACTTAAAGAAAAAACAGTTCTATTAAAAGAGAAAAGCAAAAGGTTGGCCGAAATTGCTGATGCCATTGCACAAGAACTCTTGGAAAAATTATATAGTCTGCCCAATCTTCCGGCTGATATCGTTCCTGAAGGGAAAACACCTGAGGAAAACCTAAATGTTTTTGAAGAAGGCGCTATTCCAGTTTTGCACGAAGGTGCACAACCACACTGGGAACTGGTGAAGAAATACGACATCATCGACTTCGAATTGGGAGTGAAAATAGCGGGTGCGGGATTTCCGGTTTATAAGGGAAAAGGAGCGCGATTACAACGCGCTTTGATTAACTATTTTTTAGATAAAAATACGGCCGCAGGTTACAATGAAGTTCAGGTTCCTCATTTGGTAAATGAAGCGTCGGCATACGGAACGGGGCAATTGCCGGACAAAGAGGGGCAAATGTACCACGATGCTGCGGATGATTTATACCTAATCCCTACGGCTGAGGTTCCTGTAACCAATATATTTCGTGATGTGATCTTAAGCGAAAATGAGTTGCCGATTTTAACTACCGCTTACACACCTTGTTTCCGACGTGAAGCAGGTTCTTATGGAGCGCATGTACGTGGACTGAACCGTTTGCATCAATTTGACAAAGTAGAAATTGTACGTGTAGAGCATCCGGACAACTCTTACAAAGCTCTGGACGGAATGGTAGAACACATAAAAGAGATTCTGAACGAATTGAAATTACCATATAGAATATTGCGTCTTTGTGGCGGAGATATGGGTTTCACATCGGCATTGACATATGATTTTGAAGTTTTCTCAACAGCGCAAGACCGTTGGTTGGAAATATCTTCAGTTTCAAACTTTGAAACCTTTCAAGCGAATCGTTTGAAATTGCGTTTCAAAGACAAAGACGGAAAAAACCAGTTGGCACACACCCTAAACGGAAGTTCATTGGCTTTGCCAAGAGTTTTGGCAGGAATCCTTGAAAATTACCAAACTGCGAATGGAATAGTGATACCAGAAGTATTGCGTCCGTATTGCGGATTTGATATCATTGATTAATTAGTGTTCAGTCCTCAGTGATCGGTGTTCAGTTAGCTTTTTGGACAACGACCGTTTAGCAAACTGAACACTGAATACGGAACACTTTTTACATGAAGAATTTTTTTCTACATATCACTCTGTTTTTTTCATTGGTTTGTTTTTCGCAAAACGAACAATTGGCGCAATATTATTATGACAAAGGCGATTTTGAAAAAGCCAAAATCAATTACGAGGAGCTATTAGCCAGCGTCCCTCAAAACATGCAGTATTTCCTTAGAACCGTCGATTGTTACCAGCAGCTACAACAATATGATGTCGCCGAAAAAGCAATTCAGTCCCGTTTGGATAAATACAATCAAGGAAACCTTTTGGTTGAATTGGGATACAACTTCCAACTGCAAAAAAACGAGGAAAAAGCCAAAAATTACTACAATCAGGCCATAGAAAAAATTAAGAAAAACCCGAATGAAGTGTATGGCATTGCCTCCTCATTTGAGAAAAAGGTATTGCTAGAAAATGCGCTGCAATCCTATCAGACTGCAACAGATATAGAGCCCAGGCTTAATTTTAATTTTCAAAAAGGACTACTTTATGGGCAATTGGGAAACACGGACATGATGATTTCCACGTTTCTTGATGAAGCAGTGGCTACTCCGCAGAACTCCATATTAATCCAGAATCAATTGTCGCGTTTCATGTCGGAAGATAGCGACGCCAATTTTAATGACGCCTTACGAAAAGCGTTAATTATCCGAGTTCAAAAAAGTCAGGATCTTTTCTGGAACCGTTATTTAAGTTGGTTCTATGTGCAACAAAAGGAATTTTCAAAGGCCTTTATTCAAGAAAAAGCCATCTACAAACGCAATACCGAGTCGCTGTCTAATATTGTGAACTTGGCACACTTGTCCATTGAAGAAGGCGATCAGGACATTGCCAAGGAAATATTGGATTTTGTAATAGCAAACACTAGGGACATCGAGTTGCTTATTCAAGCCCAGACTTACTTGGTGAAAATAAAAATTGACAAGGCACAGGAAAAAGATTTCGCTGCCATCAATACCGAATTGGCCAGTTTGCTGACGGAATATGAGATAACCCCTTTTACCTTATCTTTGCAATTAATTCAGGCGCATTTTGTGGCTTTTAATTTGAAGGATCCAGAACAAGGAAGAGCAATTATTAAAAAAACGCTCGAGCTGCAATTGAACGATTATCAAGTGGCGCAGGCGAAAATGGAATTGGCGGATATTTTACTTTTCGAAGAAAAATTCAACCAGGCATTGATTTATTATTCTCAAATTGAGATGGATCTGAAAAATGACGTGGTGGCGCACGAAGCGACTTTGAAAGCGGCTAAAACCAGCTATTTCAAGACTGATTTTGTTTGGGCATTGAAACAGTTCAAGGAACTGAAATCAGCCAGTACGCAATTGATTGCTAACGATGCATTGGAATATTTCCTTTTGATAAATGACAACACCGTTGCCGATTCGACACAAACGGCGCTGAAAGAATTCGCCAAAGGAGATTACCTTTTATATCAAAATAGAAATAAGGAAGCCATCACGCAGTTTCAATCTATTTTGCAAAAGTACAAAGGACAGGAAATAGAGACGGTAACGCTGTTGCGCTTGGGCAAAATTTATGAAAAGACAGGGGATTATAATTTGGCCTTAAGCCAATATCAAGAAATAATGGATCATCATGGTGACGGGATTTACATTGATGAGGCCCTGTTTTTGTCGGCTGAAATTTTCAATAAAAAACTGATGGCAGCTGAAAAGGCAAAACCATTATATGAAAAAATAATTTTCAATCATCAAGACAGCATTTATTTTGTGGAGGCAAGAAAGAGTTTTAGAAAATTAAGGGGAGACACGAATTTATAAGCTAATCGGTTAAACGATTAAAACAAATCAATAAGGAATGATAATATACAACGTTACCACAAACATACACGAAAGCGTTCACGATCAATGGATGATCTGGATGCAGCACAAGCATATTCCAGAAATTCTGGCTACGGGCAAATTTTCTTCGGCTCGATTGGTTCGGGTGTTGATTGAGGAGGAAATGGGAGGGGTAACTTACTCGGCCCAGTACACCACTGACAGCAAAGAAACTTTGGAAAGGTATTATCAGGAGGATGCACCCAAGTTTCGGGAAGAAGGCGCAAAACTATTTGGAGACAAAATGTTGGCTTTTAGAACCGAATTGGAAGTGATTTCTGAGCACTAGGAGGAAGTATTTAGTGTCCAGTTAATCAAATAGGGACTTATAGTATATATTTAGAAGGAGCAAATTGCCTCGTCTAATTTAAAAAATAGTTTAAAGTAATAAGTAAGAGGTTGGAAAACTTTAAACTTGAACCTTTAACCTTTAAACATAAAAAATGGAAAAAGTAAAAGCCAAAAAACACCTCGGACAACATTTCTTGAAGGACGAAAGTATCGCTAAAGACATTGCGGACACTTTGAACTTGCAAGGTTATGATGCTGTACTGGAAATAGGGCCAGGAATGGGTGTTTTGACAAAATATTTATTGGGCAAACCTATTACTACATATGTTATCGAGATAGATACCGAATCAGTAACTTATTTGGACGAGAATTATCCGAAACTGAAAGACAAGATTATTTTTAAGGATTTCTTGAGGTACGATATTAATGAAACTTTCCAAGGAAAGCAATTTGCTATCATCGGTAATTTTCCATATAACATTTCAACCCAAATCGTTTTCAGGGCATTGGAATACCGCAACCAGATTCCTGAATTTGCGGGCATGTTCCAAAAAGAAGTTGCACAACGCATCTGTGAAAAAAAGGGAACAAAAGCCTATGGTATATTATCTGTTTTAGTGCAGGCATTCTATGATGCGGAATATTTGTTTACGGTTGATGAAAATGTCTTTATCCCACCACCAAAGGTGAAATCGGGTGTTTTACGTTTGCGGAGAAAAGCGGATTATAGTTTGCCTTGTGGCGAAAAATTATTCTTCACAGTGGTGAAAACGGCGTTCCAACAACGACGAAAAACCATGCGTAACAGCTTAAAAACGTTGAATCTATCGGATAGTTTAAGAGAAGACCCTATCTTTGACCTTCGTCCAGAGCAGCTGGATGTAGCGCAGTTTATTGAACTTACCCAAAAAATAGAAGCCGATGGAATTTAAAATCAGCAAAGACTTAATACTCGAATTAGAGCAACATATTGTTAATAAAGACGACAAAGGATTAGAGCGTCTTCTTGGCGATATGCACCATGCCGATATTGCAGAGATTCTGGACGAACTGGATTTTGACGAGGCTACCTATATCTTTAAGGTTTTGGGTTCTGAACAGACCTCCGAAATACTTCTGGAATTAGAAGACGATTTACGGGAAAATATATTAAAGAGGCTGTCCGCCAAGGAGATTGCAGAGGAGCTTGATGAGTTGAATACTGATGATGCCGCAGATATCATAGCGGAGCTTTCGCAGTCCAAAAAAGAAGAGGTAATCTCGGAGCTGGACGATTTAGAGCACGCGAAGGACATTATTGACCTTTTGCGTTATGATGAGGATACCGCAGGTGGTTTGATGGGGAAGGAGCTTGTGAAAGTCAATGAAAACTGGAGTGTTCTTACCTGCGTAAAAGAAATGCGTGCCCAAGCTGAGAATGTTTCGCGCGTGCATTCCATCTATGTTGTTGATGATGAAAACAGGTTGAAAGGACGGTTATCCCTAAAAGACTTATTGACCACATCAACCAAAACGCAAATTTCCGATATCTATATTAAAAAAGTGACCTCGGTTAACGTTGATGCGGAGGACGTTGAGGTAGCAAGAATTATGCAGAAATATGACTTGGAAGCGATTCCCGTCGTAGATGCGATGGGACGGTTAGTGGGCCGTATCACCATTGATGATATTATTGATGTGATCAGGGACGAAGCGGACAAGGATTACCAATTGGCTGCGGGTATCTCGCAGGATGTGGAAGCGGATGACAGCATTCTCGAATTGTCCAAAGCACGTCTGCCTTGGCTGGTTTTGGCACTGTTGGGTGGTTTTATAACCGTAAAGGTTTTAGGTTTATTTGAAGGAGCCATGGCTGAACACGGAAACTTATTCTTTTTCACGCCGTTAATTGCCGCAATGGCAGGAAATGTCGGGGTACAGTCCTCGGCAATCATAGTTCAAGGCTTGGCCAACAACACTTTGAGCGGGTCTTTATTCAATCGACTTATAAAAGAGATTTCTTTGAGTTTGTTAAATGGTGCCATACTGGCATCCATCTTGTTTTTGGGCAGTTATTTCCTTTTAGGCGAGCCGCCCATACTTGGGGTTGTTATTACAAGCGCATTGGTTTCGGTAATTATTATAGCTTCGCTCATAGGCACATTTATACCGCTGTTGCTCGATAAGTTTGGGGTTGACCCTGCGCTGGCAACCGGCCCATTTATAACCACAAGCAACGATATTTGCGGAATTTTAATCTATTTTTCTATTGCAAAAATGATTCTGGGATTCTAAAAGCACTAAACTAACTAACTACTAAAAAACGAATAACCAAAATGAAAATACACATAATCGGCGGAGGGAACCTGGGCGTCGCAATCGCCAAGGGACTGTCAAAATTCTCGCAGGGAAATCAAATCACCATCACCAGAAGAAACACAGCAAGCATCGTTTATTTGGAGCAACTTGGCGTTACCGTTTCCTCCGACAATACTTATGGCATCCAGGAGGCAGATATCGTTATCCTGACCATAAAACCCTATCAAGTAGACACCGTTTTGGCCGAAATCCTTCCTACAATTACAAATAAAGTGGTTGCTTCTGCCGTGAGCGGATTATCAATCGAAAATTTACAAAACAAGATAGGCGCTTCCAATAGCGCCATCCGAATCATGCCCAATATTGCCTCGCAATTTGGCGCCTCGGCTACCTGTATCGCTTTCCATGAAAAGGACAAAGAGAAAGCGCAAAATGTAGTCGCACTTTTCAAAGATTTAGGCACTGCTCCAATTATTGACGAAAAATTAATGGATGCGGCCACCGTTCTTGCCGCCTCTGGAACCGCTTTTGCCCTGCGTTACATCCGCGCATCCATGCAAGCTGGAATCGAAATAGGATTTGACTGGCAAACCGCGTTGGCGATTTCTGCGCAGACCGTAAAGGGAGCCGCCGAAATGGTCATGGAAGAACAAGTGCATCCCGAGCAGTTAATCGACCGTGTAACCACACCTCAAGGCTGTACTATAGCGGGACTGAACGAAATGGAAATGCATGGATTCAGCTCGTCATTGATACGCGGAATCAAAACTTCATTGAAACAAATTAAGGGATAATATTTAGGGCTATTTTGGGCATTTCCCGCCAAAAAAAGCGGGTCGGGCTGTACGCTATATCCACGAGATTGCTTCGTTCCTTGCAATGACGTGGGATGCCGCTTCCATCCCTAATGCAAGCCCGTTTCCAAATCAAATTTGTAACTTTGAACCACATTCAATTCAAACCACGGATATTTTGAAACCAGAAAACATTAAAATTCTACACATCGACAGCAACAACCCAATATTGATGGGGCAATTGCAAGAACTGGGTTTTACGAACCATGAAGATTTCACTTCCTCAAAGGAAGAAATCGAAGCCAAAATTCAGGATTACCAAGGCATCGTAATCCGCAGCCGCTTCAAAATCGACAAAGCGTTTTTGGACAAAGCCATTAATTTACAGTTTATAGCGCGCGTGGGAGCCGGTCTTGAAAGTATCGACTGTGCGTATGCGCTATCCAAAAACATCGAATTGATTGCCGCCCCCGAAGGGAACAGGAATGCCGTCGCCGAGCATACGCTGGGGATGATTCTGTCGCTTTTTAATAAGTTGAATATCGCCGACAGGGAAATACGCTCTGGACATTGGAATCGCGAAAGCAATCGAGGGCAGGAACTCGACGGTAAAACGGTAGGGATCATCGGATACGGAAACATGGGGAAATCCTTTGCCAAGAAACTGCGCGGTTTTGATGTGGAAGTCTTGTGTTACGACATTCAGGAATTTGTGGGTGATGCCAATGCAAAGCAGGTGTCGCTGGAAGAACTGCAGCAAAAATCGGATGTCTTGAGTTTGCACATTCCGTGGACGCCCCAAACCAACAAAATGGTCAATGCTGCATTTATAGACGCTTTTGTCAAGCCTTTTTGGATTTTCAACACCTCGCGGGGAAAAAGCATAGTGACAGCCGATTTGGTTGCCGCATTGCAATCGGGCAAAATTTTGGGCGCCGGACTCGACGTATTGGAATATGAGAAACTGTCGTTTGAAACGCTTTTCCAAGAAGACAAAACACCTGAGGCATTCCAATATTTATTGGACGCTAAAAATGTTGTTTTGACACCGCATGTTGCGGGTTGGACTTTCGAGAGTCATGAACGACTGGCGCAAGTTATAATAGATAAAATAAAAGCAAAATATTTTGGAGCAGCTGTAGCAACTGTCGAAGAAAAACGGGTTACCGGAATCGGAGGCATTTTCTTTAAATCAAAGAATACCAAAGAACTGATTGCTTGGTATGCCGAACATTTGGGCCTCAAAACGGATACGTATGGATCTACGTTCTGGTGGAAGGATAAGGATGGAGCGGACTGCTCGACGCAATGGTCGCCATTTGCTGAGGACACCACTTATTTTGCACCCAGCGAAAAGCAATTTATGCAAAATTTCAGGGTCGCCAATTTAGGTAAACTTCTGGATCAGTTAAAACAGGAAGGGGTTACCGTTGTGGGCGAAATAGAGTCATATGAGTACGGCAAATTTGGCTGGATTTTAGATCCCGAAGGAAATAAAATCGAACTTTGGGAACCTATCGATAGCGCCTTTAAATAAAAATATTATATTTATTGATTGAAAACCAATCAAATAAAAAAACACCATGGAAAATTCAAAAACCGAACATTGGAATAATCCGAGACCGGCGCAAGAAGACAATAAGAAATTGGCGGCGGGCTTGCTGGCTATACTTTTAGGTCCTTTCGGGATTCATAAATTCCTTTTGGGATACACTACTGAGGGAATCATATGGTTAGTGATCAGCCTTTGCACTTGTGGTTCGGTAACGGCAATCCTAGGTATTATTGAAGGAATTATATACCTGACAAAATCAGATGAGGAGTTTTATCAAACCTACCAGGTTAATAAAAAAGGATGGTTTTAAAGATAAAAAAGTCTCGACATTGTCGAGACTTTTTGGTTTTATTATCGAAAGAAAACTTTAATCTTCTTTTTCGGCAAGTTTGCGTTCCAGTTCGGCCTGAAATTCTTCCATAACGGGTTTCATGGTGCTCTCCGGAATGTCCGCAATCCTGATGTACATCAATCCGTCGACGGCATTGTTGAATAAAGGATCAACATTAAAAGCGACCACTTTTGCATTTTGCTTAATGTATTTTTTTATCAACACCGGCAAACGCAAAATACCGGGTTCCAGCTCATCTATAATTTTGTCGAACTTATTCAAATCAGATTCGGCCTCATCAAAAATGAAATCTTTGTCTGCGTCTTTCAGTTTTACCTTGTAGGCTTTTTTTGGATGAATGTATTGCGCTATATAAGGATCGTAATAATTCGATTTCATGAATTCAATCATCAAAGATTTCGAGAAATCAGAGAATTGATTGCTGATACTCACGCCGCCAAGGAGAAATTTGTGTTCGGGAAAACGCAAAGTCGTGTGAATGATTCCTTTCCAAAGCAAGAAAAGAGGCATCGGTTTCTGTTGGTATTCCTTGATGATAAATGCCCTACCCATTTCAATGGATTTGTGCATCATGTCATGTAACTCAGGTTCAAAACGAAAAAGTTCATTCAAATAGAAACCTTCAATTCCATATTTGGGAAAAATTTCAGAACCCAATCCCATCCGGTAAGCCCCGGCAATTTTCTTCGCGTCCTCATCCCATAAAAAAAGATGGTGGTAGTACTGGTCAAATTTGTCCAAATCAATCGATTCGTTAGTTCCTTCACCCACTTCCCTGAATGTTATTTCACGCAAGCGTCCAATTTCATGGAGAATGTTCGGTATTTTATTGGCTTCGGCAAAAAAGACTTCATAGTTTTTGCTTTGCAAAAGTCTGCAATCCGTATCTCTTAAAAAATCCACTTCTGCAATCATCTTTTCGCCATTGGCGGGAGTTGCGATCTCTTTTGGGCTTCTGGGGATTTTTAAAGTTGGGGGAGTCAGTAATTTACTTTCTTTCTCGTAAGGATTAGCCAACATATAGGTTTTCTTTCTCAAGAATTCGGAATAGGCCTCAATGGTTTTATATTCGTTTTGTTCTGCTACCGAAATGGGTTTTCCGATGCGCACTTTAATTACCCGATGTTTCTGACTGAAAACTTCCGACGGTAGTTTTGCGGTACGGAAGGTTCCACTGATTTTGGAAAGGAGATAAAACAACCAACTGTTTTTAGCGTGAAAATAAATCGGAACGACAGGGACTTGGGCTTTTCGAATTACTTTAATGGCGCCTTCTTCCCAGGGTTTGTCTACCATGAGTTTCCCGTCCTTATAGCTGGAAACTTCTCCGGCAGGAAACATTCCGAGGGGTTTTCCGTCGCTTAAATGACGCAAAGTTTCTTTGATTCCTATAACACTTGACTTGCTATCCTTGTGATTTTCAAAAGGATTTACAGGCATGATGTATTTCTTGAGCGGACTGATTCTGTGCAACAGGAAATTAGCGATGATTTTGAAATTAGGTTCTTTTTCAAGCATTAATTTCAATAATAAAACACCGTCTATTCCTCCGAGGGGATGGTTTGAAATGGTGATATATGCGCCTTCTTTCGGCAGGCGTCTAAAGTCATCCTCCGGAATTTCAAAGTTTATATGCAAATCGTCGACTATAGCATTTAAAAAGTCGATGTCCTCTAAATGTTTGTTGCTGTCGTAAAATTTATTAAGCTTAGATATTTTTAAAACCTTCATTAATAACCAACCGGAAAAAGTTCCGAAAACCCCATATTTTTCAGCATTTATTGCTTTTGCAACTTCTTTGGCGGTAACTAAACCCATTTACTTATTGTTTATTGAGCGAAAAACAAAGATAGAAAAAAACTCCATTATCCGGCTATTGGCGCATTGGATTTTCTGGTTTTTTACGGCATATCCTTTTTAATTTTTATTACTTTTGAAAATCAAAAATTTATATCAATGAGAATTATCTCTTACAATGTTAACGGAATTCGTTCCGCAATTTCAAAAGGATTCATCAACTGGTTGCAACAGGCAAATCCCGATGTAATTTGTCTTCAGGAAATTAAGGCGTCTCCTGACCAACTACCATTATTAGATTTCGAATTGGCCGGTTATCAATATCATTACTGGTTTCCCGCGACAAAAAAAGGGTATAGCGGTGTTGCCATTTTGTCAAAAGTGAAACCTAACGATATCGTCTTTGGGACCGGAATCCCGCATATGGATTTTGAAGGGCGAAATATTCGTGTGGATTTTGATGAAATGTCAGTAATGAGTCTTTATTTGCCTTCGGGAACTAACAGCGAAAGACTAGGTCACAAGTTTATGTTTATGGACGATTTTCAGAACTATATTACAGAATTAAAAGCAACAATCCCCAATTTGGTGATTTGCGGAGATTATAACATTTGTCATGAAGCCATTGACATACATGACCCCATTCGTAATAAAAATGTGTCGGGGTTTTTACCCGAGGAAAGAGCTTGGCTTGACGTTTTTTTGAAAAATGGTTTTATCGACAGTTTCCGCTTTTTAAACAAAGAGCCGGACAATTACAGCTGGTGGACTATGCGTGTTCCTACCGCAAGAGCAGCTAATAAAGGCTGGCGAATTGACTATTGTTTAGTAAGTGCGCCATTGAAAGATCGAATAAAAAGAGCACTTATATTGCCCGAAGCAAAACATTCTGACCATTGTCCCGTTTTGGTAGAAGTAGAATAACGTTAAAATAGAAAATAACCCCAATTTTAAATTATTAAAATGATAAAGAAAATCTCTCTAGGACTACTGATTATGGCACTTTCGACTTCTTGCGTGTCCAAGAAAATATACAATGATTTAGAAAATAAATTCACAGACCTAAAAAAGGAAAACAGAAGTTTGGCCGACGAAAACTCGGAACTTTTGAAAGCCAAAAATGAATTGGAACAGGATCAGGATGCGTTGAAAAATGATTTCGCCAAGTTGAAATTGGAACGCGATAAATGGCTCGCCGATTATGGCGCTTTAAATAATAAAATGGATTTGCTTAACGAGTCCTATAAAGCATTGGAGAAAAACAGCAATGAGGCTTTGCAAACTAATATGAGCAAAAATCGTGATTTGCTTTCTCAATTAGACGCCAAAGGAAAAGCATTGGCTATTGAGCAGGAACGGTTGAACAAAAGTTCCCAAAGACTACAAGAAATGGAAACTTTGATTGCCGCCAAAGAAGCTGCGATGAAAAAGCTGAAGGAAACGCTTTCGAAAGCATTGAATAGTTTTGAAGGTAAAGGATTGACCGTGGAGCAAAAGAACGGAAAGGTTTATGTTTCGATGGAGAACAAGCTTCTTTTCAATTCCGGTAGCTGGTCTGTAGGATCTGAAGGTAAAAAAGCGGTAGTGGAAGTTGGAAAAGTTTTGGGCGATAATCCTGATATTTCAGTGCTTATTGAAGGGCATACTGACGACGACGGTTTTTCAAGTTCAGGGCCAATTGCCAATAACTGGGATTTGTCTACCAAAAGAGCCACTGCGATTGTTGCCATTTTGAGCGAAAACAAAGCCATCAACAAGCAAAATCTTACCGCTGCGGGTAGAGGGGAATTTTCTCCTTTGGCCAGCAATTCAACAGCAGAAGGGAAAGCGAAAAACCGTAGAATCGAAATAATTCTTACACCAAGGCTAGACGAAATTGCTGAAATGTTGAATGAAATTAATTAATATAGAAGCACAGAATAAAAGATACAAAGGCTCAGAGTTTTTACTTTGAGCCTTTTTTTATTAGAGTGAACGTTTCTAAAATATCTGATAACACGATCAGGGACGCTATTAATAAAATCTACATTTGTATCTTTATCCTTTAAAATTAAAATAAATGAAATATACTACTTTACCCAATACCGAAATAAAAATCAGCAAAATTTGTCTTGGAACAATGACTTTTGGACAACAAAATACAGAAGCGGATGGCCATTCACAAATGGATTATGCCTTGGATCACGGCGTTAATTTTTTTGATACTGCCGAGATGTATTCCGTTCCCGCACGTGAGGAAACCTACGGTAGCACCGAAAAAATCCTTGGAACATGGTTTAAAAAAACAGGAAAAAGGGAAGAAATAGTTTTGGCTTCAAAAATTGCGGGACCCAACCCGAATTTCACCTATATGCGTGAGAAAAATGATTTTTCACCAGCCAGTATAAAATTTGCTTTGGACAGTAGTCTGCTGCGATTACAAACGGATTATATCGATTTGTATCAACTGCATTGGCCAGAACGCAAAACTAATTTTTTTGGACAAAGAGGGTTTAAAGTACAGGATGACGCTTGGGAAGACAACATTCATGCTGTTTTGGATGCCTTGGGAGATTTCATAAAAGAAGGGAAGATTAAGCATATCGGCCTTTCCAACGAAACGCCTTGGGGAATCATGCGTTTTCTGGAAGAAAGCAAATACAACCACTTGCCTAGGATTAAAACGGTACAAAATCCTTATTCTTTATTGAACAGACTTTTTGAAAACGGTTCAGCCGAAATTTGCATGAGGGAAAATGTAGGCCTATTGGCCTATTCGCCAATGGCTTTTGGTGTTTTGTCAGGTAAGTTTTTGTCTGGGGAAAGCCATCCGAATGCCCGAATCAAATTGTTTCCACAGTTCTCAAGATACAATAGTGCGCAGTGTACAGAGGCGACTCGCTTGTATCAAGAAATCGCACAAAAAAATGGTTTGACATTGACGGAGTTGTCATTGGCGTTCATAGAACAGCAGTCATTTGTGACCAGTACGATTATCGGAGCCACAACAATGGAGCAATTGAAAGAAAACATAGATACAATACAGGTCTCTCTTTCTGACGATATTCTTAAAGCGATAGACGAAGTTCAGGCAGTGATTCCCGATCCAGCCCCCTAATTTTTAACCGCAAGCTTCGCAAATTTTTTTACGCAAAGCCCACAAAATTTTTTTGCGGGCTTTGTTATTTTTAATAAAATTGAAAGTTCATTGTGAATTTTGTGGTTAGACACTAAAACTCAAATTCCTCATCGTTTGATAAGCTGTCAACAACTGTTGAATCCTGCACTTTTAATCGAAGATATGATTTTGCGGGACCAGAAATCAGCATCGGTTGCGATCTGTAGATCGTATCATCAACATTCAGAAGCCCTCTTCGTATCATGATGCTGGTTAGAAATTTTTCCTGCTTTGCGGCAAAATCCCTTAGTTTTCCTTGGTCATTGAACTGATACATGAATTTTTTCGGGCTGGGAATGATTCGGGCTAGATACAAACATTCGTTAAACGTTAACTCGGAAGGGCTTTTTTGAAAGTAGAAACGGCTGGCTTCTCCTATACCATATACATTCGGTCCCCATTCGATAATATTAAAGTAAACTTCCAGCATGCGTTCTTTGCTTACTATCCTGTTGTTTTCCAAAATGTAAACCAACAGGATCTCTTCCAGTTTTCGTGAGACCGTTTTTTCTCGGGTGAGGAATACATTTTTCACCAATTGCATGCTTATCGTGCTGGCTCCACGTGAGAATTTTTTAGTTTTTATATTTTTTACGATGGATTGTTTGAAGGCCTCGTTGATAAAACCATGATGCGAAAAGAACGAGGGGTCTTCAGTGGTCAGGGCACATTTTTTTAAATAGGGGGATATTTGTTCTAATGGCGTGTAATTTGGATTAGCAGCCCCAACTAAAATAGGGCGCTGAAGCACATCCCTTATGATGGCTCTATAAACAAATTCGCCGTTTAGTTTGGTTAGATTCGCTTCTCCATATTTCGTTATTTTTAAATTCTCTTTTTTCAGGTTACTGTCGAAAACGAGTTGATCGGGTTTGTTTTTATTGAACCTGAAGTCTAATTTGTAATCAAAAGTCCCTTCAGCTTGCATTCCCTGAAAGTGGGTAAACAGACCATCGGGAAGAGAAGAGATGAAATCCTGGGCTTTCATTTTCGGAATCACAACTTTGAGTTTGTAAACCGTATCCGATTGCGTTTCATAGGAGGCATAGGGATGAAATTTTATGGCATTAAACTGCGCGGTGGAACTGCTGTCTACAGAAATAAAATCGGAACCCAACAGCAATCGATAATCAAATAGGGCATTTTTTATCAAGACGTCTTTGCTGGCTATTTTTGGATGATTGATTCTTAGGTTGGAAATGGACGTGAAACCGTCAATATGCAATTCGCCGCCGCTTTTTTCAATGTTCGTAATTTTTAATCTGATGGAATCAAAGCTGGATTTCAGATTGTAACGTTCGTCGAAATAAGGCACTTTAATGGCGCCCGTGTCAATATTGAAGAAACGGATATCCGCTTTTTTGTTTCTGGGGTCGGCGAAGCCTTTTATTTTCCAGCGCTGCGAAAAAGTATTGGTTTGCACATTTATCGAAGTCTCGATTTCCTTGTCAAAAAGGTTCAATTTTTTTATGTCGATTGTTGCCTTCTTGCCATTGTCATCCAGCTTGAATACCAAATTTTCTATGCGCATATCGGTAGGGACCAGATTCAGTGCTTTCGAAATGATCCTATAGGCAAAAGTGGCGTAATCCCTTTTATCCTCGCTTATTGGTTCTTTGTTTTCTTTTTTTAAAAAAGCGGCAAAATTTTTAACCTTTCCTTTCTGCACCAGTTGCACTAGACCATTTTGAATTTCCAAAGTTCCCAGTTGCACTTCGCCAAGGAACAAATGCCTGATGCTGACCGTGGTTTTCATCTTTTTGATTCTGAAAAGCGTGTCGGCATTTTTGGGAACCAGGATTACCTCCGTCAGATTCACTCCCGACAGCCCTTCGAAAGAAGCTTTTTTCACCGAGAGATCACTGTTATATTCTAGTTGCATCTTAGTTGAAACTTTTGTGATTGCCTGCTGCAGAAGGGAATCTCTAAACGCAAAGAACGCCGCGGACAGAACCAGGATTATGGATGCAAATACTACCAGTAGAATGATTGTTTTTTGTTTTCCGGTTTTCATGAAATGGCGTCGGTTATTAAATGATATTGATTTTCTTGTAGAAAATCTGTCGAGCCCAAATGTAGGGACTTATTTATTTGGTGCATAAAAAAACTACAACATCTTTTATGCTGTAGTTTTTGAAAATTGAAGCTTCACTTTAGTGGAGGATATTATTTTTGGTTGTAGAACTGTTTGACTTTTGCCACAATCTGGTTTGATGTCATGCTGTCGGCCGTTTCAACTGATTTAGGCTTGCTGGCAATAGTAGATTTCTCGGCGTTTATTTTTTGTTCTAACTTGATTTTTGTGTCTGCCGGACCAAAAATATACAACTCATCTGCCCCATTAACAGTCGATATGACATCTTTTAGATAGGTGTTTATTTGGTGTTTTTTTCGTTCGTCGAATGATTTCTGGGAGTCAATGTGTTGCCCGGCAAAGAAACTTCCTTTGTCTCCCTCTTTATCGTGATAAACTCGATTTTCAAGATCGGATTGTATTTCTGTTACCGCTTCTTTGCCGTCTTCAAGAGTTACTATGATTGCTTTTTTTGAGTCAATCCAAATGCCTGTTTGCTTTTTCATCTTTCATTGTTTTTAAATTATATTGGACAATTTCACATTTCATAGGATTATTATATTACAAATTTTAATTTAATATTGGTTTTCTAACAGCGCATTCAGTTGGCTTATTAAAACATGTTCCGATTTGTTTTTGCCTGCAAAAGAGGTCGCAATCGCTTGGCTGGTTTTTAAAATCAGGGCATTTATTTGGGGCGTAAATAAACTACTATGCTCTTTTCTGAATAATCTGAAATCGGATAAAGTTTGTTCCATATCCCATTTATTTTCCACCAGCCAATCAAAAACAATCTCTATTTGGTATGCTGAATCAGATCCAAATTCGTCGAAAGTATCTTCAAGGGGTACCCATTCTTTTTGAATTATTTTTTTTAATTGTTTAATCTCTTCTTGGCGAACAGTTTCATCCACCGCGGCAATACTGTAAAATATTGTACCGAGTTGCCGATAAAAACGAACCATTGTTTTGTCAGATGGTTTCATATTTAAAAATCTTTAGAAGGGACTTTACAGGAATATAAATTTACGAAAAAATATTGAAAATCAGATTTTTACGGGTTGAAAAAGAGGTTTTTAAAAGCTCCATCTGCTTCTGATGAAAACTGCGCTGCTTAAATTATTATATGAGTTCTGTTGTCTTGTAAAAAAGGATTGTGCCGTGAAATCTAAATCAAAATTAGTGGCAACATTCCATGCAAAGGTTGGAAACAGAATTAGTGTATTTTGATGTGGAGAGTAAATTACGGAAACGGTGATTGAACTTATTGGAGAGATGGTTTTTACAACTGTGGTGTACACATTATATCGAAAAGGGAACAGTGATTTAGCCGTAAGGTTTGAACCATAAAAACCTCCGTTAGGTATAAAAATATTTGTGGGACTGCTATTGTATAAAGTAGCTAATGAGATGTACAAATCGTTTTTAAAAGTGCGGTCGGCCATTAAGGACATACTAAAAGATTCATTAGGCTCGGACGCTCCTTTTTGAGGAATAAAGTAACTAAATTCGCCTTTAAACCCTGCATCTTTAATGCTCCCGGCCCAACCGCCTCCAAGAACATAATCTTGTTCAAAAGTACCACTTAAGATTTGAAAGTCGTATTTCCATTTATTGAATTTATATAAAAGTGCGGCTGTATGTTTATCACTGTTTTTACCGGGTTTATAGGCTATTTCAACTGTTGAATTGTTTTTTAAGTAATGCTGAATCCGAACGGCATCATTTCCGGGACGCTCCTCGTAATCAAAATCCAAAAAATCGTAAGCGTTGAAAATGTCATTTGGATTCCAAACATTATTGATTCCCCAATTGATCCGTTGCCTGCCAATGGTTATGTTCCAAGTGTTATCTGAATATTGAATTAACATTCGGTCAATAACTGAATGGGCGACAAACGATTTTTCGTTCACCCATAAATGGGAAAGTTTCAAAATGCCGTTGTATTGGTTGATAATTGTACCAAAATTAGGAGTCTGTTTTATCTGTTCTCCATAAAAAATCCGGTTACGAACTTCTAATCTTCCGCTAAATTTTGAAGAAACATTGAATTTTAAATTCAATCGATTATGGATCAAATTGGAGGAAGAGTTTGAGTCGATTTTTCGGATAAAATAGGTGCTTTGAATGTCCTTTATGTAGCCGCTTAATTCAACCTTTGGGATTTTGGCATCTTGAGTCTGTCCTATAACCGATATAGGGATCAGGTAAATTAAACAACCGAATATGTAGTTACAGAATTTCACGCCTTTTTAATTTTTATTCGGTTTGGTCATGTTCAATTTTTGTAGGCGAGGTGTCGGCAACAATTTTTCCGTCTTCTAATGTGATAACTCTCCGAGCTCGATCAATTACCCGTTGGTCATGGGTAGAGAAAACAAATGTCATGTTCTCTTCCTTGTTCAATTTCGCCATCATATCCAGTAAGTTGTCTGCGGAAACTGAATCAAGATTTGCCGTTGGTTCATCAGCTAAAATAAATTGGGGTTTTGGCGCTAGTGCCCTGGCAACGGCTACCCGCTGTTGCTGGCCACCAGATAATTCTCGGGGCCTTTTGTTTATTTTGTCTTCCAGCCCTATTTCCCTCAGTAATTCCAATACACGCTGCTCTCTTTCCTTACGGGGTCTTTTTTGTAATAAAAGGATAAATTCGATGTTCTCCTTTGCGGTTAATACGGGTATCAAATTATAGGATTGAAAGACAAAACCGATATTATTTAAGCGAAAATCAATTAAATCATTGCCCTTAAGGGCAGTGATCTTGGTTCCATTGATTTCGACATAACCATCTGAAGGCGTGTCCAGGCCTCCAATCATATTCAGCAAGGTCGTTTTGCCTGATCCTGACGGGCCTTTTATTGCCGTAAATTCCCCGCGGGTAATATGTAAATGAACACCATTAAGAGCATAAACCGGAATGGTTTGTTCGTCATATATTTTTGATAAATTATGCGCGTCTATTACTGTTTCTTGCATGATAATTTATTTTTTTAAAGATTCGGCAGGATTTAACTTCAAGGCTCTCCTTGCCGGGAATAAAGCTGAGAACAGCGCTGTTATCACCACCAAAAGAATCATTATGCCAAACTGTTTTAATGTTAAACTAGGATATATTATGGAATCATATCCAAAACTGGAATAGGCTTCCGAGAAACGGCCAAAGTCTATTCCTGTTTTTTGGGTAATTGCAATAGTGGCAAGGGCAAGCAATATCCCCATTGGACATCCCGCAAGGATTAGGAAAAAGGTTTCGAAGAGTATCATGAGAAATATTTTTAATTTATTCATCCCTAATGCGAGCAGCATCCCTAGTTCGCGAGTTCTTTCTAAAATAGCCATCATCATAGTGTTAACGATTCCAAATGCCAGTGCGAGTAAAATGATCCCCATGAAAATATAAACCATTTGATCACCCACCGAAACCGTTAATCCCAGTTCTGGCGCAATTTCCTTCCAGTTTTTTATTTCTGTTGTTGGAAAACGTTTCTTCAAATTGTTTTGGCTTTGCTCCAATAATTTGCTGCTTTTAATCAATACTGCAATTTCGTTAAACTCATTTTCAATTCCAGAGAGAGAATCGATGTCCTTAATATTTACGAAAACGTTAGCTTCATCGTAAGGCCCGTTTATGGTTTTGTATATCGAAATAATCCGGAAAGCGGAGGAAGCCAAATTGCCTTCCTTATCTTGAAAAGTCAGAATGGTCTTTTTCTTTAAATCGAGTTTCAACTTTTTTCTGATTTTTTCGCTAATAATAATCTCGTTTGTTTTCTCAGAATTAAAATAATTCCCTTTTATTATTTTCTTCTTTAGGTTAGTGAGCAACTGTTCTTCGGTAGGCATGACCCCGTTTATGGTTATTCCGCTGCTACCGGAAGCTGATGCGACCATCCCTTTTAATACTATACGTCCAGCCGTAGCTTTTACCGTTGAATCTTTAGAGATTGATTCTAGCATTTTCCTGCCATTCGGCAAGCGGTATTTAACTTCATATTCTTTTCGGAATTCGGGATGATGCAACTGGATATGGGACAGTTCGGTGCTGATGGCGGTATTTATGCGCTGCTCGATCATACCGTTATAAAACGCCATCATAAAAATACCCGCCCATAAACCAATGCCTATGGCCGTGATGATTATGTAGCTTCGTTTTTTACTCCGCCATACGTTTCTGCCCGCTATTTTTATCAACATTTTCATATGTTTTTTACTGTTTCATTGCTTTGACCGGATCTAGCCCTTTTATAAAATAAAGAGGATACAAACCGATAAGAAATGCCATGAATAATACAATAAGCGATTGCGTGTAAAAAACTCTTAAATCAACGCTGGTGGGAAATATGGCTTCAAAGCCGAATTGCTCATATACTTTGGCAATTTCCCCTGTAAATCGCAATGGTTTTTTATTCAAATAAATGACTAGCGGTAAGCTAAAAAGTATGCCTAAAGCAACACCCAACATTGTAATAAATAGTGTTTCGCCCAACAACATGATTTCTAGCTTTCTTTTGCCCATTCCTATTGCTACCAGCATCCCGAATTCGTAGGTGCGTTCTGCAGTCATCATTAAAACGGTTCCGAAAAGGCCAAACCCTATTATGAAATACAATATTCCTGAAAACACATAAAAGGAAAACCCATCCGCTTTTATATGATTAGCAATTTCTGGCATCAATTCCTGCCATTTCATTACTTCATAGTTTTGACCAACTGTCTTTTTGAGCTTTTTGGTTAAGGCATCAGTGTTTTCCGGGTCAACTAACCCCAATGAAATGGAGGTGAGTCTGTTTTCGGCATTCAAAAAATATTGTGTGGCCGCTAGTGGTAAATAAACGAAACTATCATTCATTTCGGGAGATGCTAAATGAACGATGCCTTTTATCTTAAATTTTCCCGCAGCCATTGTTCCATGATAGCCTTGGCCAAATAACACTACAGTGTCGTTTGTTTTTAAATCAAGTCTTCTGGCAAGGCCTTCTGCTACAAGTGCCACTTCCTCATTGTTTTTAAAGTATTCTCCACTTATCAACTTGCCTTTTAACTTGGTCAAGTTGTTTTCTTTTACAGCGTCAGTGCCTATAAGCATACAGCCTTTAGAATTACTGTCTTTAGAAGCGAGCACAAATGTCTCCAGTCTGGGAACCAGTTGATTTATCTCTGGGTATAGCTTCAGTTTGCTAGTTAACGCATCATCAACAGCAAAACAATTATCGAGCACTTGCTCCTCCCAATATCCTTTTTGATGTATTTGAACATAGCCCGAATAGTAACCGACAACATTTTTAATCAAATTATTGAAAACACCAATTTGAAAAGACTGCATTATAACAGCTGCCAAGACTGCAAAGGCAATCGAAGCCATTGTGATCAGCGTACGCCTGCTATTGCGCCAAAGATTCCTCCAAATCAGTTTTAAGATCATTTCACTTTGGTTATGTTTTGAGTGGTGAAAAAGGAATCATCTAATGGAGTGTCGAATACTATCGAATTGTATATCAATACCGTTTTATTTCCTTTTTTGCTCTCAGGTGTCATCTCCATTCTCGCCGGCAATAATCGCCCGCCTAGAATTTTTATATCGGAACCATGCATAGTATTTATAAGGGTGCCATCTTCATCATAGTATTGAACATGAAGCGTCATAAAATCCTTTTTGTCAATAGACATTATTACCTTTCCCCAAACCACGGCCGATTTCGGTTTTGGAAGGAGCTGGATTTTGTAACAAGTTCTCGCATCAACAACTGCATCTTCTAGAAAAGTATGGTCATAGTCCTCTAAAATAGAAGCCTCTTTTACCAAATCGTCATTTGTGAAATCAGTTCCCATCCAACTTTGGCTCATCATCGACGGTGGCATTTTGATATTTCGCTCAATTGAGGGAATCCAATTCCAAATTTCTTTGAATCGCTTTAGATAAACGACCCCTTTTTCCTTGGCAGGCGCCGTAACATATATCAATACCAAATCATTTCCTTTTGTCCAAGTTTTTATGCTCATCTCTCGTGACCAAGTAGGTCTTATGATTTGAACGGTCATAGTGGCAATTGAAGTTTTGCCTTTTGCCTTTTCGTCCGTTTTTCTGACAATTTCTTTTGCACTTTGGGCAAAAGATGGACTATTTAAAAGCGACAGATTAATAAACAATAGGAACACTATTCTTATCATGATATCAATATTAATAGTTTACGAATTATTTATATTGTATTCTTTGTAATCCTTAATGTCTTTAATGAACAGAAATCAGCTAAGTGGATGTTTGGTGATGTTACTCGGGTTAAAAAATGTAACAAACTAAAATTAAGTAACTTACATTACAAATGTAGCTATAAATTATTTTTAAAGCTAAAGAAAACCGCTGTTCTTCAGGTAGGAATTTTAGATGAATAGGAGTTGCAATAGGACAGCCTTTGGGAATTAATTTCTAACGGAAACTAAAACATCAAGGTAGATCAGTTGGGTATTTCATCCGCTTCTGGATTGGGTTATCCAAATAACATGCTGGCCACATCTTCTATTTTTGCCACCAATTGAATTTTGATACCGGTATTTTTCAGGGCGATTTTATTGTATTTGGATACAAAAATGGTCGAAAACCCCAGTTTTTCGGCTTCCTGAATGCGTTGATCCACACGGTTTACTGGACGGATTTCCCCCGACAATCCGACTTCTCCTGCAAAACAGAAATCTTTATTCACCGGAATGTCTTCATTGGAAGATAAAATGGCCGCAACAACCGCCAAATCTATGGCGGGATCATCTACAGAAATTCCTCCGGTTACGTTTAGGAAAACGTCTTTGGCGCCAAGCCTAAAGCCGGCTCTTTTTTCCAGAACGGCCAAAATCATGTTTAGTCGTTTGGCATTGTAGCCCGTTGTGCTGCGTTGAGGGGTCCCGTATACTGCTGTGCTTACCAGCGACTGTATTTCGATCATCAGTGGGCGCATTCCTTCCAGCGTAGAAGCAATGGCGGTTCCCGACAATTCCTCGTCTTTGTGAGAAATCAATATCTCCGATGGATTGGATACTTCCCGCAAGCCGCTTCCTAACATTTCGTAGATACCTATTTCGGCCGTAGAACCGAAACGGTTTTTTAGCGAACGCAAAATGCGGTACACGTGATTCCTGTCGCCCTCAAATTGCAATACGGTGTCTACCATGTGCTCCAGAATTTTTGGGCCTGCTATGTTTCCGTCTTTCGTTATATGTCCAATAAGAATTACCGGAATATTGGTTTCCTTGGCGAATTTAATCAGCTCTGCCGTGGTCTCTCTAATCTGCGAGATGCTTCCCGCAGTAGATTCTATGTAATCAGTATGAAGAGTTTGGATCGAATCGATAATCACGATTTCGGGCTCAATGGCTTCAATTTGTTTGAATATGTTTTGGGTTTTTGTTTCGGTAAGAATGTAACAGTTGTCGCTGATGGACGTGATTCTTTCGGCACGCATTTTTATTTGTTTTTGGCTTTCCTCACCAGAAACGTAAAGTGTTTTATAAGGTAATTTTAATGAAATTTGTAGTAATAATGTACTCTTTCCAATTCCAGGTTCCCCTCCCAAAAGTGTTAAAGATCCAGGAACAATGCCGCCGCCCAATACTCGATTGAGTTCTGCATCGGTGGTGTCCATGCGGATTTCCTCAGTGGAATCTATTTCGGTAATTTTCAAAGGCTTTGGGGCTTTGCTCTTGACCGTCGATTCGCTTTTCCAAGCCGTCTTTTCTTCCTTTTGGATGATTTCCTCTGCAATGGTATTCCATTCTTTACAAGAATTACATTGTCCCTGCCATTTGGCATATTGCGCTCCGCAATTTTGACAAAAAAAGGAGGTTTTTACTTTGGCCATAGGTAGAGTAACTGTTTTATTTAAATTATGGAATAAAAAAAGACAATAGACATGACGGCTATTGTCTTTTGTAACGATAAAATTACATTTATTTCTGAACTAATTTTAATTAGGTCAAGGAATTGTCTTGTTCGTTGGGAAAAATAATCCAAGGCTTGAAAGTTTTGGCTTCTTCAAATTCCAAAGTAGCGTAAGAAATGATAATGATGATGTCGTCTTTCTGGACTCTTCTTGCTGCGGGACCGTTAAGCGTAATTTCGCCTGAATTTCTCTCGCCTTTTATGGCATATGTGTCAAAGCGCTCGCCGTTGTTGATGTTCACGATTGAAACTTTTTCTCCTTCAATGATATTTGAAGCCTCCAAAAGTGTTTCGTCGATGGTAATACTACCGATATAGTTTAGATCGGCTCCAGTTACTTTTACCCGATGGATTTTTGATTTTAGTACTTGAATTTGCATGCTACAAAAGTAAATTAATTTAATGAAATGGTGTCAATCAATCGAATATTATTGACAATAACCGCTATAAAAGCGCGGTACTTTTTGGTTTTATTTTTTCTTAAACAAGGCAATAGTGTCGTTTCATCGGCGATTTGAAAATATTCCAATTCAAAGGAAGTGTTTTTTTCGAACACTTTTTCGACCCATTCCGTTACGGATTTTGCGCTGTTCGTTTTGAATTTTTCTTTTGCGCCGTTTAAGGTTTTGTATATGAGAGCTCCGTCCATTTTTTGTTGCTCGGAAAGGCGCTCATTTCTCGAACTCATCGCAAGGCCGTTAGATTCCCTGTAAATGGCACATCCCTGCACGTTAACGGTCATGTTATTTTTTTTGACCATCTTTTTGACGATCTGCAATTGTTGGAAATCTTTCTCTCCAAAATAAGCGTTGGTTGGGTTTACAATTTCGAACAACCTTTTTACGATTGTTCCAACGCCATTAAAATGACCAGGCCTGAATTTTCCTTCCATTTGGTTTTCCAATCCGTCGAAATCAAATTCTTGGGACAAGATTTTTCCTTCATATACGTCTTCAACTGAGGGGGCGTACAAAATTATTTCGGTATTTAATTCCGATATTTTGGTAATATCCGCTTCCAGAGTTCGTGGGTATTTTGACAAGTCTTCCGGATTGTTGAACTGAGTGGGATTGACAAAAACACTAACCACCGTATTTTCATTCTCAGCCAGCGATTGTTGCATCAAGGACAAATGACCTTGATGTAATGCACCCATTGTAGGAACAAAACCAATAGTGGAATCAGGAGTCTTAATAGATTTCAAATGGTCCATCAAAGCCTCTTTTTCCTTGAAAATATGCATGGTTGTTTTATTAAAATTTAGTGCAAACATAATATATTAGTTAATAACTGCATAAATTTTTGTAATTTTGCGTGGTTTTTATTACCAATAAATTAAGCAAATTACAATATGAAAGATAAGAGGATATTATACGTATCATCTGAAGTGGTGCCTTACTTGGCTGAAAACGAGGTCTCTTTAATGTCTTACGATGTGCCGAAGATGGTTAATGATCAAGGAGGACAGATCAGGATTTTTATGCCCAGATATGGAAATATAAATGAAAGAAGACACCAATTACATGAAGTGATTAGACTTTCGGGGATGAATTTGGTAGTAAATGACTTAGATATGCCATTGATAATAAAAGTGGCCTCAATACCTAAAGAAAGAATACAAGTTTACTTTATAGATAACGATGAATATTTCAAAAGGAAAGCGACATTTGCCGATGAAGAAGGGGTAATGTATCCTGATAATGACGAACGTGCGATTTTCTTCGCAAAGGGAGTTGTGGAAACGGTGAAAAAGTTGAATTGGGTTCCGGATATCATACATGTTCACGGTTGGATGGCAGCGATGTTGCCTATATACATGAAGCACTATTATAAAAATGAGGCCTTGTTTTCAGACACAAAGATTGTTACTTCTGTCTACAGTCAATCGTTTGAAGGCACTTTAGATCCAGAAATGATCAGTAAAATTATTCTTGACGGAGTTCCTGCGGAAGCCATAGCTGACCTGAAGACACCTGATTATGAAAGCATTATAAAAACGTCTATAAAGCATTCAGATGCAGTGATAATCGCTTCAGACAGCGTGTCTCCAAGTTTAACAAAATTTATAGAGTCTTCGGGGAAACCTTTTTTATCTTTCGTGCCTAAAGATGCATTTGCGGAGGCGTACAGCAATTTTTACAATAACGAGATTCTATAATTTAAACTTTTATTATCTGATATGTACAATAATTCTTTTTTTAAGAAAATTCTAATAGTTGCGTGTGTTGTTTTTTTATATTCCTGTGATAAAGATTATAATTCAATTGGTGATGGTTTGATTGGTGACAATCATTTTGATTTTGCTAAATACACTTCGAGTGTTGTGGCTTATAATCAAAAAATCGGACCGATCCAGTCGAACGGGCTTTCCATAAATCCGCTCGGGATACTCGATAATCCGGCATTCGGTACAACAACCGCCAATTTTGCAACTCAATTATTACTGAGTTCTCCAAACCCTGTGATAGGAAATAATCCTGAAATCGAGAGCGTAATTTTAACAATTCCATATTTCAGTACATTAGTATCTACCGATACTAATGGCGATCATGTCTATGAATTAGATTCCATTTATGGTGCAACAGATGGCAAAATAAATTTGAGCGTCTATGAGTCCGGATATTTTATGAGAGATTTAGACCCTCTTGGCGGTTTTCAGGAAGCGCAAAAATATTTTACGGATCAAAATGCAGATTTTGATGGCGCTAAAGTGGGGACCCGTTTAAATAACGGTAGTGCTTCGGAAAACGATTCGTTTTTCTTTAGTGCCGCTGAATATAAGGAAACTGTGACAAAGGATGGCAAGGAGGTCGTGACCCGAACGGCTCCAGAAATGCGATTGGCTCTCAATTCCAGTTTTTTTAAATCGAAAATAATTGATGGCGCTGCATCAGGAAAGCTGGCTTCAAATGATGTCTTTAAAGAATATTTTAGAGGATTGTATTTCAAGGTAGAAAAGTCAGGAACCAGCCCAAGCGCATTGGCGCAATTAGATTTCAAGAAAGGAAAAATAACAATAAAGTACAAGGGAGATACTTCAGCTACGGATAACACAAGAATTGATTATTCGATCGTCCTTAATATGAGTGGGAACACGGTTAGTTTGTTAGAGCAAAGCAATACGAACATTTCGTATGCTAATGCGACCAATCCGGCAAACATTAATACAACTCTTGGAGATGAAAGATTATATCTCAAAGGTGGCGAAGGCGCTATGTCGATTCTGGAACTTTTTGGTCCTGACGCTGACAATAACGGTGTTGCCGATGAATTGGAAACCATCCGAAACAGCGATTGGTTAATTAATGAGGCCAATCTTGTTTTTCATGTCGATGCAAGCGCGATGAATGGCGCTGTCGAGCCAAGTCGAATTTACCTATATGATTTAAACAATAACAGACCGGTTTTTGATTACGCTACTGACGCGACCACGGGCACAAATGCTAAAAACGGGAAATTAATATACGGCGGTTTGTTAAACAAGGAAGATGCCGCAAATGGAATCTATAAGATTAGAATCACAAATCAAATCAGAAATCTTATAAAAAATGCCGATTCCACTAATGTTAAGTTAGGCGTTGTCGTGACGGAAGATATTAATACAACTGTTTCGTATAAATTAAGAACGGCGACTTCTACAATATCCCAAGCTCCAAAAGCTTCGGTTATGAGCCCTTTAGGGACAATTATTTATGGAAGTAAATCTACCGTTCCGGAAGATAAAAGATTGAAATTGGAAATTTACTATACTAAACCTAATTAATATAATATTATGTGTGGAATCGTTGGTTATATAGGCTACAGAGAGGCTTACCCCATTGTAATAAAAGGATTGAAAAGACTCGAATATAGAGGTTATGATAGCGCTGGAGTGATGATCTATGACGGCGAAGCTATAAAACTGAGTAAGACGAAAGGTAAAGTCGCAGATCTAGAAGAAAGGGCTTCTAAAGAAATTTCCACAAACGGGACTATAGGAATTGGTCACACGCGTTGGGCAACTCATGGTGTACCCAATGATGTAAATTCTCATCCTCATGTTTCTAATTCAGGTGATTTAGTGATAATCCATAATGGTATCATTGAAAATTATGCTCCTTTAAAGGTGGAGTTGATCAAGAGAGGTTATGTTTTTCAATCTGATACAGATACTGAAGTACTTGTAAACCTTATCGAAGAGATACAAAAAAAAGAAAAAATAAAGTTAGGGAAGGCGGTTCAAATTGCGCTCAACCAAGTGGTAGGGGCGTATGCCATTGCCGTTTTTGATAAAAAAAATCCTAATGAAATTGTAGCGGCCCGTTTAGGTAGCCCATTGGCAATTGGTATTGGTGAAGGGGAATATTTTGTCGCTTCAGACGCATCTCCTTTTATTGAATATACGTCAAATGCCGTTTATCTGGAGGATGGTGAAATGGCAATAATAAGGTTACACAAGGCGATGAAAGTGCGAAAGATTAAAGATGACTCTTTAGTGGATCCTTATATTCAAGAACTTCAAATGAATTTGGAGCAAATTGAAAAAGGAGGTTATGATCACTTTATGTTGAAAGAAATATACGAGCAACCTAGTGTTATTAAGGACACTTATAGAGGAAGGTTGCATGCAAACGAAGGCCTTATTCAAATGGCTGGAGTCGAGGATAATTTAGAAAAATTCTTAAATGCGGATAGGATTATTATAGTGGCATGTGGTACTTCATGGCATGCAGGTCTTGTTGCCGAATATATTTTTGAAGAATTTGCCAGGATCTCCGTTGAGGTAGAATATGCATCTGAATTTAGATATAGAAATCCAATCATAAATAGCAAGGATGTAGTCATTGCCATATCTCAATCTGGAGAAACGGCTGATACAATGGCTGCGATTAAATTGGCAAAAGAGCAAGGCGCTTTCGTATTTGGAGTTTGTAATGTCGTGGGTTCTTCTATCTCAAGAGAAACGCATGCGGGCGCTTATACGCATGCCGGTCCTGAGATCGGTGTTGCTTCAACTAAAGCCTTTACAACACAAATTACCGTATTGACTATGATTGCGCTTCGTTTGGCCAAAGCCAAGGGAACCCTTTCGCATTCTGATTTTCATATGTATTTGCAGGAACTGGAATTAATTCCTGAGAAAGTTAGAGAAGCTTTGGAGACCAACGAAAAAGCAAAGGAAATAGCTGAAACTTTTAAAGACGCGCCTAACTGTTTGTATTTAGGAAGAGGATATAATTTTCCAGTGGCTCTTGAGGGGGCTCTGAAGCTAAAAGAAATATCGTACATTCATGCTGAAGGATATCCGGCGGCCGAAATGAAACACGGGCCAATAGCTTTGATAGATGAGCAAATGCCAGTTGTGGTTATAGCTCCCAAACAAGGACATTACGATAAAATTGTAAGTAACATCCAAGAAATTAAGTCAAGAAGCGGAAGGATTATTGCCATAGTTACTAAAGGCGATACGCAAGTTCGCGAATTGGCCGATTATGTTATTGAAATCCCGGAGACTTCAGATGCCTTGTCACCATTAATAACGACAATACCGTTACAGCTTTTGTCATATCATATCGCTGTGTTGAGAGGATGTAATGTTGACCAGCCCAGAAATTTGGCCAAGTCGGTTACGGTTGAATAAATCAATGTTCTAATGATAATTTATAAAAAAAGCGAGATTTTTGATCTCGCTTTTTTTTTTGGATAAAAATACACAAAACACCCTATTTTTATGATAAGTTCAAATTTTCATTAAAAATAGTATGTACGCATAGTATATTGCAACAAATTAACACATTAACAGAGATAAACATAAAAATCATAATGTTGTAATTGTGTTAAAATGTCAGCAAAAAGATAGAGATAATGAATTTTTTTTAACGTTTTTTTATTAATATTAAAAATAATTGTACTTTGGCAATCTAAATCTATAAAATTCAACCAAATGAGAATGTATTTACTTTTTTTGTCATTGTTTTTTTGCAGCATAACTTTTGCGCAAAGTTCAATTTCAGGTACCGTTGTTGAAAATGACAACCAACCAATTTTTGGAGCTAATATTAAAATTGTTGGGGAGTCCGCTGGAACGGTTTCCGACAGTGATGGAAAGTTTACATTAGTTTCATCAACAAAAGCGCCTTATGAGATCGAGGTTACAAGCGTAGGTTTCATTACAAAAAGAGTAAGTATCACATCAAACAATCAAAAAGTTAATGTTGTCCTCAAAGAGGAGCAAAACTTACTTAATGAAATTGTGGTGTCTGCCTCAAGAACTCCTGAAAGGGTTTTGGAATCTCCTGTAACTATTGAAAGAATGGGTACCGCTGATATTAAAAAGTCGGCATCAGCTACCTTTTACGATGGTTTGGAGAACTTGAAAGAAGTTCAAATGAACACCAGTAGTTTGTCTTTTAAGTCCATCAACACTCGTGGTTTTGCCACTGTGGCCAATACGCGTTTTATGCAATTGGTAGACGGAATGGATAACTCTTCTCCACTGTTGAATTTTGTTTTGGGAAATATGATTGGTGTTTCAGAAATAGATGTGCAAAGTGTCGAGCTATTGCCTGGTGCCTCTTCTGCTTTATACGGAGCTAACGCATTTAATGGTATTTTATTCATGAATAGTAAAAGCCCATTTACAAGTCAAGGTATTACCGCTTATGCAAAGTACGGTCAGACAAGTCAAAAAGCTGCAGGATCTAACGATTACATAGATTATGGGATTAGAATGGCACATGCGTTCAGTTCTAAATTGGCAGCGAAGGCTAATTTCACTTATATGAGAGGTACGGATTGGTATGCTACAAATTACGATGACAGAACTGTCGAAGGCAGAGATAGGAATCATGTGAATTATGACGGTATAAATGTATATGGTGATGAGGTTACTACAAATCTAAATGGGGTTGCTGATGGATTACTTGCTGCAGGTGCAATAACTCCTGCTCAGTTTGCCGCTTTTGATGCGATTCTTCCTAATTATAATGTAAGCAGAACGGGATATAATGAAACTGATCTTACTGACAATAAAGCAAGTAACACTAAAATTGATTTTTCAGTGCATTATAAGCCTTTCGAAAATGATGTGGAGGTTATTTGGCAGAGTAAATTTGGTTTTGGTAATGCTGTTTATCAAGGTGCAAACAGGTATTATTTAAATAACTTTTTTATGCAGCAGCATAAAATAGAGGTAAAAGGGAAAAACTTTTTTGTAAGAGGTTATACTACTAGTGAGGACGGTGGTGATTCATATGATATGCTTTTTACCGGTATTAATGTGAATAGACAATGGAAAGATGATAAAACTTGGTTTGGTCAATACGCAGCTGCATATGTTGGTGCAACTTTGGGTGGTCAGACTCCTGAAAATGCTCATATATTTGCAAGAAATACGGCTGAGACGGGTAGATTTTTACCAGGTACACCAGAGTTTAAGGCTGCTTTTAATAAAGTAACAAATGAGGCAAGTGTGTTAACTGGTTCAAAATTGGTTGATAACTCTAAAATATATCATTCTGATGCAAACTATAATTTTAAAGATATTATAGAGTTTGCTGAAATACAAGTTGGTGGGTCGTACAGGCTATATGAATTAAATTCCCATGGTCGAATTTACACGGATAAGGATGGGCCTATAAACTATAATGAATATGGGGCTTACACGCAATTGACAAAAAAGTTCATAGATGACCGATTGAAATTTACAGGTTCGGTTCGTTACGATAAAGCACAAAATTTTGACGGTAACGTATCACCAAGAGTTTCCTTAGTCTATTCAGGAGGTCAAAGCAGAAGACATAATTTCAGAGGGTCATTTCAAACTGGTTTCAGAAACCCTACTACACAGGATCAGTACATCGGGTTTAATGTCGGAAGTGCTATCTTGCTTGGTTCTGCTCCAGATAACTTAGTGCGATATAGTGAGACATTGCCGGTGTCTACTCCTACAGGTCAATTTCTTGCCGGTGGAACAACGGTGGTAATGACTGGGCTAAATGCCTATAATAACTCTTACACAGCGTCTTCTGTAGGTGCTCTTACGGCAACTGGAAATCCTGCGGTATTGAAAAAAACCAATGTTGATTATGTGAAACCTGAGCAGGTGAAAGCATTTGAATTGGGGTATCGTTCATTTATAAGAGATGTTTCCATTGATGTTAATGGATATTATAATATCTACAATGATTTTATCGGAAATTTAAATGTGGTGGCTCCTTTTTATGGTACAGCGCAAGATGCTCCTAGTCCAACTGCAAATGATGAAGGGAGTAAGACATTACACGCATTGCAAAATGGAAATTACAGAGTGTATCAATTATACACTAATACAGATGTGGAAATCGAGTCTCTTGGTTTTGGTCTTGGTCTTTCTACAAAAGTTTACAGAGACTTTGAAGTGGGTGTTAACTATAATTATGCTGAATTTAAGTTTGATCAAGAAAAGGACCCGAGCTTTGAAGCTGGTTTCAATACTCCAAAACATAGAGTGAAAGCATCATTCGGAAACGAAAAATTATTCAAAAACTTCGGATTCAATGTAAGCGGAAGATGGAACAGTGAATATTTATGGCAATCTACAATGGTAGATGGTATGATTGATGCTGCCACGGTAATTGATGCCCAAGTAAATTACAACATACCGGCATTAAAATCAACATTGAAAATTGGAGCTGCAAATATTGGTGGAAAAGAATATGCTCAGGTATTAGGAGCAGGTTTGATTGGACAACAGTATTTTGCATCTTGGACAATCAACCCGTAAGCTAATTGTATTCAGTAATAAAAATAAACACATAAACAATGATAAAAAATTTCAAATGGCTACTGTTAGTTTCTTTAAGCTTTGTAGCATGTAATAATGATGATGAAAACATGACCGCTGCAGAGGTTTCTGTAGTGCCAGGTACAGCGAATTTTGCAAAATATGTGGCGTTGGGTGATTCATTTGCCGCCGGGTATAGCGACGGGGCTCTTTTCGTAAAAGGTCAAGAGGGTTCTTATACAAATTTATTGTCGCAACAATTTGCTCTTGCTGGAGGTGGTTCTTTTACGACTCCACTAATGGTAGATAATATAGGGGGATTTTCTTCAGGCGGCGTTCAAATTCCTCAATTTCCAACTAGATATTTTTTTGATGGCGCAGGACCTGTGAATGTGTCAGGTGTATCTGGTACAGCAATTTCGGCTCATTTGACTGGAGCGTTTAATAATATGGGTGTTCCTGGAGCCAAAAGTTTTCATTTAGGCTTTCCCGGGTATGCCGCTTTAAACCCTTATTTTGGGAGATTTGCGAGCACGGCTGGAACCACAATTATGGCGGATGCTTTAGTTCAGGCTCCGACTTTCTTTTCTTTATGGATTGGAGGAAATGATGTTTTGGGGTATGCTACTTCTGGTGGTATTGGTGTAAACCAAACCGGTAACGTCAATCCGGCAACTTACGGAAGTAACGATATAACGGATCCCAATGTGTTTGCTAGCGTATATTCTGGATTGGTTACTGTTTTAACTGCTAATGGAGCAAAAGGGGTTGTTGCTAATCTTCCTTATGTTAATACATTGCCTTACTTTACGGTTGTTCCTCATAACCCATTGACAACTACTCTTTTGGGTGGAGGAAATAAAGCGGTAGGTGTGGCTACTATTGCTGCTTTGAATGCGCAATTGTACGGTCCTTTACGCAATGCTTTAGCTTTCTTAAATCAAGGAAGCAGGATTGCTCTTTTGTCTTCTGAGACCGCTAATCCTATGTTGATTAAAGACGAATCTTTGACAAATTTGTCAGCAGCCTTAACTCAAGTATTAATGGGTGGAGGACTTGATGCTGCCACTGCGGGACAGTTAGGGTTTATTTTTGGACAAGTGCGTCAAGCAACGAGTTCTGATTTAATTTTATTAACGACAAAATCAGTAATTGGAACCGCGCCTACAGCAGCTAACTCTGGTTTAGGAGTGGCTCCGACATATCCATTAAATTCATTCGGTATCACTTTCCCTTTGCAAGATCAACATGTATTGATTCCAACTGAAATTGCTGAAGTTAAAGTCGCAACAGATGCGTATAACGCGACTATTAAGGCTGTTGCAGATGCTAAAGGTTTGGCTTTTGTAGATACAAAAATGATAATGGATAGATTATCAAGTGGAGGTATAGTAAGTAGCAGTTTTAATCTTAGTTCAACTTATGTAACTGGAGGTGCTTTTTCGCTAGATGGTATTCATCCTAGTCCAAGAGGGTATGCGTTAATTGCTAATTCTTTTAGTGCTGCCATTAATACAACTTATGGATCTACTTTACCTATGATTAATCTGGGGTTATATCCTATATTGTATCCTATGGTGTTAAATTAAAAAAGGAATATTTTTTAAGAATAAAACCACCCGTTTTCAAGACGTGGTGGTTTTTTTGTATTTCAGTTGAAGTTAATGTAATTGTTTGTTTTAATTGGGTTTTCAAACAATCCTATAATTTTTTCTTGTTTTTATAGAAAAAGGTGTTGATTTTTTATTTTAAAAAATTATCTTTGCAACTTGAAAAAAGTAGGTAATCGATAAATTTCGGTTGCTGCTATTTCATAAACCTAAATAGCTATTTAATAAATACATAAGTAATGTCAAAAGTAATAGGAAAAGTTGCGCAAATCATTGGTCCAGTAGTTGATGTAGTATTCAACGGTAAAGATGTTGAACTTCCAAAAATTTATGATTCATTAGAAATCACAAAAAAAGATGGTACTTTGTTGGTACTTGAAGTACAATCTCACATTGGTGAAAACACCGTTCGTACCATTTCGATGGACTCAACAGATGGTTTGAGTAGAGGTTATGAAGTAGTTGGAACAGGGAATCCTATCCAAATGCCAATTGGTGCGGATGTTTACGGACGTTTGTTCAACGTAATTGGAGATGCAATTGATGGTTTAGGTAATTTGCCTAAAACAGGCGAAAACGGAATGTCAATTCACCGTCAAGCACCAAAATTCGAAGATCTGTCAACTTCATCTGAAGTTTTATTCACAGGTATTAAAGTAATCGATTTAATTGAGCCTTACTCAAAAGGAGGTAAAATTGGATTGTTCGGTGGTGCTGGTGTAGGTAAAACAGTATTGATTCAAGAGTTGATCAACAATATCGCAAAAGGTCACGGTGGACTTTCAGTATTCGCAGGAGTAGGAGAAAGAACACGTGAAGGGAATGACTTACTTCGTGAGATGTTAGAGTCAGGAATTATAAAATACGGTGATGAGTTCATGCACTCTATGGAAAATGGAGGATGGGATTTGTCTAAAGTTGATATGATGGGAATGAGAGAGTCAAAAGCTACTTTCGTTTTCGGTCAAATGAATGAGCCACCAGGAGCTCGTGCACGTGTTGCACTTTCTGGATTATCTATTGCGGAGTATTTCCGTGATGGAGCAGGAACTGACCAAGGGAAAGATGTATTGTTCTTCGTGGATAACATCTTCCGTTTTACACAGGCAGGTTCTGAGGTTTCGGCACTTTTAGGTCGTATGCCATCTGCAGTAGGATACCAACCAACATTAGCTACAGAAATGGGAGCGATGCAAGAGCGTATCACATCTACTAACAAAGGATCTATTACATCTGTTCAAGCGGTTTACGTTCCTGCGGATGATTTAACTGACCCGGCACCAGCAACAACGTTTGCTCACCTTGATGCAACAACTGTATTGTCTCGTAAGATTGCAGAGTTAGGTATTTATCCGGCGGTTGACCCGTTGGATTCAACTTCTCGTATTTTGACACCACAAATTCTTGGGAACGAACACTATGACTGTGCACAAAGAGTGAAAGAAATCCTTCAAAAATACAAACAATTGCAAGATATTATTGCGATTCTAGGTATGGAAGAATTATCTGAAGAAGATAAATTATCAGTTTCTAGAGCTAGACGTGTACAACGTTTCTTGTCTCAACCTTTCCACGTAGCGGAACAGTTTACAGGATTAAAAGGTGTTTTAGTTGATATCAAAGATACCATCAAAGGATTTAACATGATTATTGACGGTGAATTAGACCACCTTCCGGAATCAGCTTTCAACCTTAAAGGGACTATCGAAGAAGCTATCGAGGCTGGAGAGAAAATGTTGGCGGAAGCATAATCCAATTGATAATTACCAATTATCAATTATCAATTAAAAAATTATGATTTTAGAAATAGTATCACCGGAGGCTTCATTATTCAAAGGAGAAATAACTTCGATATCCGTGCCGGGTGTTGACGGAAGTTTTCAAATTTTAAATAATCACGCACCGATTGTTTCATTGCTTCAAAAAGGAACCGTGAGTTTCACAGCTCCTAGTTTCGAATTCAACAAGGAAACATCAAACTTATTCACTAAAGTAAATGCGGAGAATTATTCGTTAACGATATCTTCAGGAACTTTAGAGATGAAAGACAATAAAGTAATTGTTTTAGTCGACTAAAATAATTTCAATATATAAGGAAAGCCTAACATAACTGTTAGGCTTTTTTTTTGTTTTAATTTCAGCGGCTTTTTTCAAAATCAAACAATCGAAGACCGCGTAATTTATTAAACCGAAAAAGTTGCTTATTTTTGTGACCATGAAAAAATTTCCAAAAAACCTTTCCATTAAACTCGACAACCGGAAACTCAATAGTTCGCTGAGAAGCTTGCCTTTAACGAATGGTTTAACCGATTTTGCATCGAATGATTATCTTGGGCTGGCAAAGTCGGAAACCATTTTTCATTCTACACATCGGTATTTGGTCGACAATGCCATTATTCAAAATGGTGCAACTGGCTCCCGATTATTGTCGGGAAATCACAAGTTATATAACGAAACGGAAAAATACATTGCCCATTTCCATGATTCCGAATCCGCTTTAATGTTCAACTCCGGTTATGATGCCAATGTCGGTTTTTTTGGTTCTGTTCCTCAAAAAGGAGATTTGATTTTATATGATGAATTGTGTCACGCGTCCATTCGTGACGGGATTTTGTTGTCGAATGCGAAAGCCTACAAATTCGATCACAACGATTTTGAGGACTTAGAGAAATTGATTTTGCGCAATCCAAATGCTACAATTTACATTGTTACCGAAAGCGTTTTTTCGATGGATGGGGATACGCCAAATCTTGATGAGTTGGCACAACTTTCAAATAAGTACAATTGCTATTTGATAGTGGACGAAGCACATGCTTTGGGTGTTTTTGGAGAAAAGGGCGAAGGATTGGTTCAAATGCTGGGTTTACAACAGCAAGTTTTTGCGCGTATTATGACGTTCGGAAAAGGATTGGGATGTCATGGCGCGGCCGTTATTGGTTCACAGGAACTTTCAAATTATCTGGTGAATTTTGCTAGAAGTTTTATTTACACCACGGGATTGTCGCCGCACTCCCTCGCTACAGTACTGATGGCGTACAATTATCTTAAAATCGACAATAAAAACAACACTTTGCTTCGAGAAAACATTCTTCATTTCAATCAGGAAAAGAACATTTTGGGGATGAAACAACTGTTCGTAAGGAGTAAATCAGCAATCCAGTCAGCAATCATGCCTGGAAATGAAAACGTAAAGTCAATAGCCAGGAAACTGCAAGAAAAAGGTTTCGATGTCAAGGCAATTTTGTCGCCCACCGTTCCGGAAGGACAGGAGCGATTGCGGTTTTGCATCCACAGTTACAATTCGAAGGAAGAAATCTCGGATCTCTTGGCTTTGTTGAGTACTTTTGTGTTCTAGAAGAAAATAAGCTAAAATTATTATGCAAAGTTTCACAAAGAATCTCAAAGAGATTAATAAACTAAAACCTTTGTGAACCTTCTTTGAACTTCATTAATCTTTGCGAAAGAAAAAAATCTATGAAACTATTTATAACAGGAATATCTACCGATGTGGGTAAAACCATCGCTTCAGCCATCATTGTAGAAGCTCTGGAAGCCGATTATTGGAAACCGATACAAGCAGGCGACTTGGATAATTCGGACAGCCACAAGATCAAATCCTTGATTTCAAACTGTCAGACTACGATTCATCCAAACAGTTACCGATTACAAACGCCCGCAAGTCCTCATCTGGCTGCGGAATTAGATGGGATTACAATTGATTTAAATCAAATTGTTGAACCCGTCTTGAAAGAACATCTTGTAATTGAAGGCGCAGGTGGTGTTTTGGTTCCGTTAAACAATACAGACTGTGTTACTGATTTGATCCAGGATGATTATAAGGTGGTGGTTGTTTCCAGACATTATTTAGGAAGCATCAACCATACATTATTGACCATTGAAGCCTTGAAAAACCGAAATATAGCGATCGCCGGAGTCATTTTCAGTGGAAATGAAAACAAGGCATCCGAAGCCATCATCTTGAATAAGTCGGGGATAAAAAACATTGGGAGAATCGAGCAAGAACCGTATTTCGACCAAAATGTGGTTCGAGAGTATGCCGATTTGTTCCGAGAAAATCTACTGAAATTATAATTATGCACAATAAAAACATTTCCCCTTCTGGGGTTAGGGGACTGACTGAAAGAGACCAAAACTATCTTTGGCACCCGTATACTCAACACAAAACAGCCGCACTTCCCATTGCCATCAAGAGAGGTGAAGGAGCGCTGCTTTGGGACGAAAACGACAAGGAATATATTGACGCCATCGCATCATGGTGGGTAAATCCGTATGGACACAGCAACAAATTTATTGCTGATGCCATTTACAAACAACTCACCACATTGGAACACGTTCTCTTTGGGGGGTTCACACATGAACCAGCGATAGTTCTGGGCGAAAAGTTGATCGAAATTCTCCCGAAAAACCAACAGAAAATATTTTTTTCTGATAACGGTTCAACGGCAGTCGAAGTGGGCATAAAAGTGGCGCTGCAGTATTTTTTCAATAAAGGGGAAAAGAGAACTACGATAATCGCGTTCGAAAATGCCTTTCATGGAGATACCTTCGCTGCCATGGCGGCAAGCGGAATCTCCTTCTATACCCAAGCTTTTGAAGGGATGTTTATTGATGTCGTTCGGATTCCCGTACCCATAAAAGGGCAGGAAAAGGAAAGTTTTGATGCCTTACGAGAGCTGATCCAAAAACACGATTGCGCAGGTTTTATTTTTGAGCCTTTGGTTCAGGGAGCCGCAGGTATGGTGATGTATGAACCCGAGGCATTGGGTCAATTGATCCGAATTTGTAAAGAAAACCAAGTCTTGACCATTGCTGACGAGGTGATGACAGGTTTTGGTAAAACCGGAAAAAACTTCGCGATGGATTATGTTAATGAAGTGCCGGATATGATGTGCTTGTCTAAAGCCCTTACTGGTGGCACAATACCAATGGCTATTACCACCTTCACGCAGGATATTTTTGAAGCTTTTTACGATGAGGACATCAACAAAGCCTTGTTTCACGGGCATACCTTTACAGCAAACCCAACTGGTTGCGCCGCTGCCCTAGCCAGCTTGGAACTACTGCAAACTCCTGAAATACAGGCTAATTTGGTTCGGGTGAATGCAAGCCACTTGAACTTCCAAGGGCGTATAAGGAACCATTCAAAAGTGAAGACAACACGTGTTTTAGGGGTTATTTTTGCCTTGGAAATAAAAACGGAAGATGACTTCAGTTATTATGGGACATTGCGGAACAAGCTGTATGATTTTTTCATCGAAAATGGAGTGATTCTACGACCTGTGGGGAACATTATTTATATTTTGCCACCATATATAATCAGCGATAATCAATTGCAAAGAATATATCAAGTTGTCGAAGAAGCACTAGAAATAGTTTAAATTAGGAGCTATTCCTGCTATTCGTTGCAATCTTTATTCCCTCTTCAAAAAGAGGGAATAAAGGATTTTCACTGCTATCAGGGCTAAAAACTCGAAAAACACAAAATTTCCTGATTTCCATTTATTTTTTGCAAAAAGAAATCCTTTTCGGTTCACTGTTGCTGCTGGAGTTTCTTAAATTTGCCTTTTTATAAATGTGATTAATAAATACAATCATTTTGCCCAGAACAATATCGATAACAGCCATAACTTCAATATCTCCATTAGGGAACCAACCAAAAACAATTTGGGGAAATTATCTGAATGGGGAACATTGTTTCACGGCAAAATATTTAGATCATAAAAATACTCTCGTTGCATCATTGGATGACAATTCTAACGAGATTATTTCGGCATTAAGAGCATCGGACAGCAAATATAAATCATTGGATAAATCGGTTTTGTTTGCTATGGCTGCTTCCCGAAAAGCAATTGAAGAGTCAGGATGGGGTCAAGATGCTGTTTTTGGAATCAATATCGGGTCATCGCGTGGCGCCACGGATTTGTTCGAAAAACACCATCAGGAATATTTAAAGTCGGGAAAGGCGCAAACTTTGGCGTCGCCCACAACAACTTTGGGGAACATATCTTCCTGGGTTGCCCACGATTTGCGAAGTACCGGTCCCGAAATTTCACATTCCATTACCTGTTCAACGGCTTTACACGCCCTTTTAAACGGCGTGGCCTGGCTTAGAGCAGGAATGGTCGACAAATTCCTGGTTGGCGGGAGCGAGGCGCCATTAACTGACTTTACGATTGCTCAGATGCGGGCGCTAAAAATATATTCAAGGAGCGATGACGAATATCCTAATCTGGCCCTTGATCTGGAAAAGAAGAAAAACACCATGATTCTTGGCGAAGGAGCAGCCGTTTGCTGTCTCGAATTTGGGAAAAAAGAAAATGCATTGGCCTATATTGAAGGCATTGGTTATGCGACTGAGATTTTGGAGCATAATATTTCTATTTCAGCCGAAGCGACTTGTTTCCAAAAATCGATGAAAATGGCGCTTCAAAATACGGATCCTGCAGATGTAGATGTTATTGTAATGCATGCCCCTGGAACCATAAAGGGGGATTTGACGGAATATAAGGCAATACAAAAAGTTTTTGGCGAGAGCGTACCGCTTTTGACCACAAACAAATGGAAAATTGGCCACACTTTTGGCGCCTCAGGAATGCTGAGTGTAGAATTTGCGGTACTGATGATACAAAACGACACCTTTGTCGGTGTTCCTTTTGCGGCATCGCCGTCGCAAAAAAAACCAATAAATAAAATATTGGTGAATGCCGTTGGTTTCGGTGGGAATGCCGTTAGTGTTTTACTTTCAAGATAAAAAAATACATCTATTTAGTTTCCAATTCCCTAAGTTTCTCGTAAACCAAGTTGCTCTCAAATCCGCGTCGAAGTATATAATCACAAAATTTTTTCCGCTTTTTTGTAGTATTCGCTTCCTGAATTGATAGCCAATGTTTTTCTGCAAGCCTATGGAATGTTTCCGTATATTCTTGCTGCGAAATTTCCTTAAGCGCCAAGTTAATGTTATAGGTAGTTATATTGCGAAATTTCAGTTCATTAACGATCCTGATTTTTCCCCAATTCTTGATCCGATGTTTTCCCCTTGCGAAACTGCAGGCGAAGCGGCTTTCGTTAAGGAAATTATCTTTGATAAGATGTGAAATAATATGACTTATTTCTTCAGAATCCATTTTCATGGTTCTCAATTTCTGCTCCACTTCAGTATGGCAGCGTTCCTGATAGGCACAGTAATGTTCTATTTTATTGATAGCATCTTTTATAGAAAAAACATCTTTCATTATGGGTTGTTAAAAAAAAATTTGAAATCACAATTCCCCTAGAGAAAAGTGAGTCGTTTTTTATTCCGTTTAAGCTGACTGATTTCGTACTATTTTGTTAATCAGCAAGTGATTAACGTATTGTAAACTAGATACTTGTGTTGATTTTTGCGCAAAACACCAGTATAACGGATTAATCTGCAAGTTAACGACTTTGTTGTTTTATTTAATTTATTTTTAATTTATTTTGTACTGTGTTTTATTCATTTTCAACAGTAGCCAAGATATAAATATAAATTATTTCAAGAAAAAAATGTTAGAAAAACTACTTGTCTACTCGGTGCTTCTTTTATCTCCTTTTATTCTTTTATCTCAAAATGTTGGGGATTTCCGCTCAAATGTAACTACCGGAAACTGGGAAACATTTTCAAGTTGGCAATATTACAATGGTTTTTCATGGGTCACACCCTCAGGAACTTCACCTCAAGGATATCCGGGGCAGTATACAGGAACAGGAAGGGTAACAATTCTTGACAATCAAACAATTACAATAAGCAGCAGCACGCCAAATAATTTTAGCGCTTTGGTTATTGGCGAAAATGTTTCCGGTTCCTTAATTGTTGATGCCGACATTGATGTAAAAACTTCAAGTGTAACGATAAATGCTTCAGCTTTAGTGAAATTTGCGGGAAATTATCAGATTCGGTTTCCTGAAAACACAAACGTTAAAATTAATTCACCTGGGAAATTTGATGATGGAGGAGTCTGCAATAGTAATGTTGCAGTTTATATTGGAACCGTAAAATTTGCTGTGTGTAAAGGTGCGGGTAACTCAGAACTTACTTTTGATCAAATAAATAAAGGAGGAGGGACAATCTTATCTGATCCGGCTGCAATTTTGCCAATTTGTCAAAGCGGGATCGTTAATTTAGTCGGTTCTTATTCTGGAACAGCAGGCATGACTACTTCAAGCGGTACTGTGGCCGGTATAAATTATTTTTGGTCGGTAAAGGCACCAGACAATACAATTACTGCCTTCGACACTCAAAATCCAAATTTCGTAGCCAGCCAGTCAGGGATATATTTGGCTACTCTCAACTGTTCAACCTATTATGGTGGTGATTTGTTTTCTAATTCTAAAACTATTTCTGTCTTAGTAAATATACAGCCTAACATTAGCACGCAACCCACCAATCAATTGGACTGTGAAGGCCGCGATATCAATTTCAAAGTAGTTGCGACTGGTTCCGGTTTAACATATTCTTGGCAATACAAAAAGCTGGGTGACTTAAATTTCACTTCCATTTCTTCAAGCACTACTAATGTTGGTAATTTTGATACAAATATAATTACGATAAGGAATGTAGGAAGTGCCCAATTCCCGAACGGAACACAGCTTCAAGTCGTGATTTCTAATGGGACTTGCACTGTTACTTCAAGCACCGCTTCGCTTTTAGTAAATGAAATGATTTCCATTTCACCAACTACTACTAATGTTACCCGCTGCTACGGTGCTACTTATTCCTATACAGTTTTGACTTCCTATCCGGCAAATGTGGTTTCATATCTGTGGAAAAAATCTATAAATTCTGGGGTTTGGATTGTTGTAAATGACGGTGGCGCTTATTCGGGGGCGACCACATCTTCCTTAAAAATAACTGCCGGTACACCGTCGGAGTCGGCCGAATATCGCGTGTATATCACTTTTAACAACACAACAACCCAGTGTTCAGTGGATAGCGCAACAAGAACACGTTTAATTACCTTTCTTCCGCTGTTAACAGCTCCTCAGATAACTGTTTTACAGCCAGACTGCATGATAAATACCGGTACAATCGCCGTTAGTGTTCAAAGCGCAAGTGATTCTTATAGTTTTGATAATGGAGTTACTTATCAAACAACTAATACCAAATCTGAACTAGTTCCAGGGACATATAAGGTACTTATAAAAAATACCGGGAATTGTCTTTCGCCTGTTGCAAACTGTACTATAGTAGCTGCGCCTCCATCAATTTGGAATGGTACATCATGGACAAATGGTCCGCCATCAAGTGCTCAGGCTCTTATTTTTAATGGAAATTTCTCTTCAATCGGTGATATGCATGCGTGCTCTTGTCAAGTAAATTCGGGAGTTGTTCAAATAAATTCGGGACACAGTTTGAAAATAACTAATGGAGTCAGCGTTTCTGGGGGGAGTTTAACTTTTGAAGATAAGGCTAGCCTTGCTCAAATTAATAATGCAATAAATATTGGAAATATAATTTATAAAAGGATAACCCCTGCAATCTTAAATACCGATTATGTTTATTGGTCATCGCCAGTTTCTGGATACACTTTGGGGGCTTTATCGCCAAACACACTTTCGGGAAAAATGTACTCCTATGATGCTTTTGCCAATCCCGAAGATTGGAAGCTGGAGTCTTATGGAACGGTCATGGCGCCGGGGAAAGGGTATATAATTAGAGGGCCAGAATACGCGCCACCTTTTCCTCCATTTCCTTCTCAGTTTCCTGCTTCATTTACAGGTGTGCCCAACAATGGTTTGATAACAGTGCCGATCGGACCAATTGGCTCCTCAAACTTAATTGGCAATCCATATCCATCCGCACTGGATGCAGATGTGTTCTTAGCGGCAAACAATACTGTTTTAGCGGGAACCATTTATTTTTGGACACATAACACAGCAATCCAATTAGCGACAAATATTACTGGCGGAAGTGCTGGCTCCGGTACTTATGCCTATACGTCTGACGATTATGCGTCTTATAATTTTACAGGAGGGGTTGGTGTTATTGGAGCAGGAACAGCAGCCGCTACCGTGGGTTTTGACCCCCCATCTATTCCGACCGGAAAAATTGGATCTGGTCAATCCTTTTTTACGATTAGCATTGTTGACGGTAAGAATGCAACATTCAGCAATAGTATGCGGCTAGGATCAGGAGGAGTAAAATTAGATAATTCCCAGTTTTTTAAAAACACCATGAATTCTAAATCGGGCGAGCTGATTCAAAAAAACAGGGTTTGGTTGAATCTGTTAAATGGCAAAGGCGCATTTAAGCAGACGCTAGTGGGGTACATTTCAGGAGCTACGAACGGTTTTGATAATGGATATGACGGGGAAAGCTTAGATGGGAATGAATTTATTGATTTTTATAGTGTTTATAACGATAAGAATTTAGTAATCCAGGGTCGAGCCTTGCCATTTGAACGGAACGATTCAGTTCCTTTAGGTTACCGTTCTGCTATTTCGGGAGATTTTACGATAAGTGTTGACCAAGTTGATGGCTTATTTATTGACAAAGCGATTTATTTAAAAGACAATCTGACCAATAGTATCCATAATTTGAATGAGTCCGGTTATAATTTTAAAACTTCGGCCGGTACTTTCAATGACCGCTTTGTATTGGGTTATACCAATGAAATGTTGCTAATGGATCAGTTTGATATTCTTGGAAACGGAGTTTTAATTTCAAATAAAAATAAAGAAGTAAAAATAAGTTCTTCGGTTGAAAATATTTATTCTGTATTGATTTATGATTTATTGGGCAGGCAGATCTATAAGAAAACCAATGTGAACAGCCGAGAGTTAATTGTAATAAACACATTTTCAGCAAATCAAATATTGTTTCTAAAAGTTGATTTGCAGGGAGGAAAAATGATCAACGCCAGGATTATAAATTAGAATATTTGGAAACAATGAGTTTATTCATCGCCTAATTACCGCATTATATAGTGGGATGTATTTCTCAAAAAAGCACAGCTAATTATTCATCTTTACTTCCTGGAATCAGTTCTTTTCCATTGATCAAATCCTTCATCATGGGCACAGTAATGTTCTATGGTATTGAACTTTTATTATAGGGAGCTATTTCGTTTTATTTTAAAACCGATTTTTTTTTGCAGACATGATATTTCCCCCGTTTAAAACCGCCTAAAGCAAGGCCGGGCACATCCTCTTCAAGAAAGAGATACTATTCCAATAGGATTTAGTACAGCTATTAAAAGTAATTTCACAATATCTATTGATAAGACTGACAGATTACTAACCGCAATGGATGTGTTTTTGCAAAACAAACTGAGCCATACGGTTACCGATTTAAAAGCGGGAGCCTATACTTTTACTACTGAAAACGGGGCATATAATGATCGTTTTATATTGAGTTATGCTAATAAAACCTTATACAGATGATTTTGAAGACATGGTGTCCTAATTTTAAATATGAATAAGGAAATACTAATAAAATCAGCAAATTAGCCGATTGACAATGTATTAATTTATGATTTTTCGGGCAAACAAATTTATAAAAATATAAACGTTGCCAATATCGAAAATAAGATAACCAACTTAATTTCCAGCCAACAAGTTTTGTTTGTCAAGGTAGTTTTACAGGACGGTAAATCAATGACCAAGAAGATAATTTATTAGGGTTTTGGATGTAATAACTCATAGAAAAACCCATTCAGTTTTGAGCTGAATGGGTTTTTTGCTTATGTGTGAAAATTTATTTTCTTTTAGTGGAGGCTTCAAGATTCCTGTCAATTGTGTGGCCAGGGCGTGACCATTTTGGTTTTTCGCCAAGCGGCAGGAATTGAGAGTCAGTTGCTTCAACAGTAGAAGGTTGTGAAACTTTAGTAAATGGTTTTTGAGGATTCAATCCTAACATTTCAAACATTTTCATGTCTTCATTTACGTCTGGGTTTGGTGTGGTCAACAATTTGTCACCAGCAAAAATTGAGTTGGCTCCGGCAAAAAAGCACATCGCTTGACCTTCACGACTCATGTTCATTCTGCCTGCTGATAAGCGAACTTGGGTTTCGGGCATTATAATTCTTGTGGCTGCCACCATTCGAATCATTTCCCATATTTCAACCGGTTTTTCTTCTTCCATTGGGGTTCCTTCAACGGGAACCAAAGCATTGATTGGCACTGATTCGGGTTGCGGATTTAAAGTCGAAAGAGCGACGAGCATTCCGGCTCTGTCTTCAATACTTTCGCCCATACCTATAATCCCTCCGCTACAAACGGTAACGTTAGTTTTACGTACGTTTTCAATGGTTTGCAAACGGTCTTCGAATCCGCGGGTGGATATCACTTCTTTATAGTATTCCTCCGATGTGTCTAAGTTATGGTTGTAAGCGTATAAACCTGCTTCTGCCAAACGTTGTGCTTGGTTTTCAGTGATCATACCAAGGGTGCAGCAAACTTCCATCTCCAGTTTGTTGATGGTACGAACCATCTCCAGTACTTGGTCAAACTCGGGGCCGTCTTTTACGTTTCTCCAAGCCGCTCCCATGCATACCCTGGAAGACCCGCTTGATTTTGCTCGCAAGGCTTGGGCTTTTACTTGGCTAACTGACATCAGGTCATTGCCTTCCACCGAGGTGTGATATCTTGCGGCCTGAGGGCAATAACCGCAATCCTCTGGGCAACCACCTGTTTTGATAGACAATAATGTTGAAACTTGAACCACGTTTGGGTCGTGATGCTCTCTGTGAATGGAAGCTGCCTCGTAAAGCAAATCCATCATAGGCTTATTATAGATTGCAATAATTTCTTCTCTTGTCCAATTGTGTTTTGTGATGCTCATTGATGCGATTTTTTGATGAGCCAAAAGTAAACAAATTGTACTAAAGAAGCAATCTAATGCTGTTGAAAAACCACTTGAAGATCGTTTATTAAGCTTAGTTAATCGGTTGTAAGGCGGTTGTTCCAATATAGCATCAGCAGCATGGTGACAATTACCGAAGAGGCAATCCCTTCAAAAAGCAAACTGACGGAATAGCTGAATATCGACGGATTCCCGCCAAACAAAAAAGTTTTGGATAACGATTGAACATACTCGTCACCCCCTTGCATATAGCTATAAATGATTAATCCTACGATGCTTAAAAACACTCCGACCAATGAGGTGACCATTGCTGAAACGGCATTGGAAACGAAGTCTTTTTGTCCTTCTTCAACATTCATTTTGATGGTTCTGTTAACTCCATAAAAAACAAAAAAGATGTTGACGAGACGCCAATAAAACGAATTGCCATATCCCAAAGCGTTCATCAATAGGAAATAAGCCGTAATCCCAATGAATATAACAAATCCGTTCAGCAGTTCTTTTGGTAGTTTCATATGTTTCTTTTTTTGTAAAATGTTTTATCGCTTTTTTTACTTGAAACGAACAGGATGTTATTTTAAAAAAAGGCAATTTGAAATGAAATAGCTGGTGTTTTTTTCAGAAGGACGAATCTCCTTATTTGACTTCATGTTTGTCAGAAACATAACGCGTGTCCCAATAGAGCATTAGCATAAAGGAGACTATTACAGCGGACACGATTCCTTCAAAAAGCAAACTGATGCTGTAAGTCATAATTGATGGTGTGCCTCCAAACAGGAAGGTTTTTGATAAGGATTGCAAGTAGGCATCACCACCTTTAATGTAGCTGTAGGCAATCAGGCCGACAATACTTAAAAACACCCCTGTGAGAGAAGTTAGTAGTGCGGAAACGGCGTTGCTGACAAATATGGTCTTCCCTTCTCGGTAGTTCATTTTGAGCGTTCTGTTGGTGCCATAAAAGACAAATAAAACGTTAAATAGGCGCAAGTAGTATAAATCGGCGAGTCCCAAAATCTCCATTAACATAAAATAGAGGCCAATACCAATGAAAATAATGATTCCGTTGTATAATTCTTTTGGCAGTTTCATACTTTTGGGTTTTTAAAGTTAAAAAATCATCTCTTTGATAAACAGGACAATACCTATCAAATTTACATAAAATATAAATATACTTTACGAAAAGTACTAAGAAATTTTTTAATTTTATCGAAGTGCATTCATGTAAGCTAATGCGAATTTCTTGTCTTTTTCCAATTGTACTTTTAATAAGTCAACTGAATCAAATTTTTGTTCCGGACGTATATATTGGAGTATGGAAACCGTTATTTCTTGGTCATATAAGTCCGAATCGAAATTAAAATAATGAATTTCAATGGATAAATTTTCTCCATCGACCGTTGGGTTAAAACCGATATTCATCATTCCGTAAACAGTTTCTTGCTCAATGGTACTTTTTACGATGTAAACGCCATTTTTGGGAATCAGTTTGTAATCTTCCTTGATTTTTAAGTTTGCAGTGGGAAACCCAATCGTTCTTCCTAGCTGTTTTCCTTTGAAAACCGTACCAGTCAGGAAATAGTCATACCCCAAATAATTGTTTGCCAATGTCATATTCCCTTCTGACAGTGCTTTTCTGATTTTAGTGGAACTCACTGAGATTTCATTTATTTCCTGGACGGATATTTGTTCCACTTCAAACCCATATTGATTACCAAAACAGATTAGATCGTCAATATTTGCTGTTCGGTTTCTTCCAAAACGATGATCATGCCCGATAATGATTTTATGGATGTGCAATTGATCGACAAGTACCGAACTGACAAATTCCTCTGCGGTCAATCTTGAGAAGCTTTCATCGAAGGGGTGAATGATAAGGTTTTGAATCCCGGTCTGTTCCAGTAAGGAAATTTTTTCCGACATGGTATTCAGTAGTTTTATGTTGGATTTCTCCTGCAATACAATCCGGGGATGCGGGAAAAATGTCAGCACCAGACTTTCATATTTGTCAATTTCGGTATTTTGCAATACCCTTTCCAAGATTTTTTTATGCCCAAAGTGTACCCCGTCAAAAGTACCTAAAGTGAGAATGGTTTTTTTTGTGGCACTGAAATCTTGTATCGAATGAAAAATTTTCAAAATATGTGTTTTATCGTGCCGCAAATTTATACTATCTATTTTAAATGCAAAGTATAGTGAATCGATTTTCATCGAATTAAGAGGAAATGGGAGCTAATAGTTTAAAATAAAGAATTAAATTTATGTATGACATATTATGGGGTTTTGCATTATGTATTAAGTTAAATGCTTTAATTTTGGAGTGTAATTATTGTTTAGCCATGAAAAAAAATATCCTATACATATTTATCTTGGTTTGGTGTTCGTCTATCCAAGCCCAAAATCAGATCCCTTGGAAAAGAATTGATCAAGGTTCTTCGCCTTCTTTTGATAATAAGACCAATGGATCCGGTTCTAATAAACAAGTCTTGTTTCGTTTAGATCAAGAGATGTTCATGCAATCATTGGCAACAGTTAGCAGCAAGACCCAAAAAGAGCGAAGAGTGGAAATTAATATTCCAAACATAAGTGGAGCTATGGAGAAGTTTCTGGTATGGGAGTCTTCCAATTTAGAACCTGAATTGCAAGCTAAATATCCTGACATCAGGGCTTACTCTGGAATTGGGCTTACTGATACTAAATCTACCATTAATTTTAGTTTGTCTCCAGAAGGGATCCAGACCATGGTTTTAAGAGGAGATAGTGGGTCGGAATTTATTGAGGCTTCCTCCAACGACAAAAATTCATATGTTGTTTTTAGTTCAAAAAACAAAAATGTTGGAAGTTTGCCTTTCTCTTGTAAAACGGAAGATGTGGCACTTAATCAACAACTGCTCAGTAAGACGAGTAAAATTTCGGCTAATAATAAAATTTTTAAAACATTGCGTTTAGCCCTGTCCTGCACTGGTGAGTATGGCGCTTTTCATGGAGGGACACAGGCCAAAGCACTTGCGGCAATGAATGCGACTATGACACGCGTCAATGGTATTTTTAATAAAGATTTGGCCGTAAAGTTGACTATTATTGCAAACAACAATTTGATAATATACACTAATGCCACTACGGACCCTTATTCGGAGGCAACCGCTGGTGTTGGAGGTGATTGGGCTCAGGAATTACAGACGAATTTAACCAATAAAATAGGTAGTGACAATTATGACATTGGTCATCTATTTGGAGCTTCAGGGGGAGGCGGGAATGCCGGTTGTATAGGATGTGTTTGTGTGCCCCCCTCGATAGACACTCCGTTAGCTAAGGGCAGCGCTTATACTTCACCGGCAGATGGCAAGCCCCAAGGTGATACCTTTGACATCGATTTTGTTGCTCATGAGATGGGACACCAACTTGGTGCGAATCACACTTTTTCATATTCGCCTGAGGGAACTGGAGTAAATGTTGAGCCTGGTAGCGGGTCCACTATTATGGGATATGCTGGAATAACAACGGATTACGATGTTCAAAATAGTTCCGATGATTATTTTGCGTATGCCAGCATTAAGCAAATTCAGGATAATCTAAATACAAAAACCTGTCCTGTTAGCACCCCTTTAACAAATAGTTCTCCAATTATAAGCGCAGGTCTCGATTATACGATTCCAAAAGGAACCGCTTTTGTTTTAAAAGGCACGGGATCAGACATTGATGGTGATGTAATAACCTATACTTGGGAACAAAATGATTCAGCGATCACTTCAGGTAGTGGGAATAGCTTGGCCGTTCCTACAAAGACGGACGGACCTTTGTTTCGATCTTTGTATCCTGGAAGTACCCCAATAAGGTATATGCCGGCTTACAACAGCGTCTTGTTTAATAAATTAACGAGTAAATGGGAATCGGTGTCGAGTGTGGCAAGAACGCTTCATTTTGTGTTAACGGCTAGGGACAATGCAGCGCTGGGAACTGCACAAACTAATTCAGACGAAATGATAGTAAATGTCAGTGGAGCAACCGGTCCATTTGCTGTAACCTCGCAGAATACGGAAAACCAAAGCTGGTTTCAAGGGACAAATCAAACGATAACTTGGAGCGTGAATGGGTCTGAGGCCTTGGGCGGATCAGCAAATGTAAACATTAGACTTTCCACTAACGGTGGATTGACTTTTCCGACAGTTTTGGTGGCTAATACTCCAAACGATGGTTCCCAGACAGTTGCGGTGCCAAATATTACGGCCAAAAATTGTCGGATTTTAATTGAGCCGACCGCAAATATTTTTTATGCCATTAATAGCAGTCCTTTTTCGATAGGGTATTCGGTTAAAACAAACTGCAGTTCCTATTCTTTTTCTGCGCCATTCCCAATACCGGAACAGGCGGCTTATACAACAAGGACAATCATATATCCCGCTTCGACAGAGTCCATTTCCGATGTTGATTTTAATGTGAATTTTACTCATGCCTTTCTCGCGGACGTTGAAATGGAAATAATAAGCCCAAAAGGCACAACCGTAAAATTGTTTGATAAGAGTTGCGGAAATAAAAATAGCACTTTAGTTATAAACTACGACGATTCGGGTGGAGATCTTGCTTGCGGATCCACCACCGCCCAAACGGTGGCCCCTTTTCAGGCCTTAGCTGCATTTAACGGTGAAAACCCTGAAGGAACTTGGACATTCAGAGTCAGGGATGCTTATTCTGGAGATTTGGGGACATTAAATTCGGCATCGATAACAATTTGTGCGCAAACGTTTACATTGTCTGCAGAGGATTTTGAAATTAGTGATTTTGTGATGTATCCGAACCCAAACAAGGGCGTTTTCAATGTGCGGTTCACGAGTCAATCCACAGATGGAGTGAAAGTGCTGGTTCATGATTTATTGGGCAGAAAACTATTCGAAAAGAACTATGAAAACGAAAGTAATTTCAATGAAAACATTCAATTGAAAAACGTGCAAGCGGGGCTTTACTTATTGACTGTTATTGACGGAGAACGAAGGGAAGTCAAAAAGATAGTGATTCAATAATTATTGTATAGAAAGCAAAAAAGGGAAGCGTATTTATATGCTTCCCTTTTTTATTTTCCGTTAAATGCGGTCATGGTATTTTCCAGTCCTGCGGTTCCAAATGATTTTATGATTTCAGATGCTATTTCCAGTCTTTCTGGAAGAGCGGTCTTTTCTGCATCATCCCAATCGCCCAACACGTAATCTATTTGTTTCCCCTTTTTGAACTCGTCACTGATGCCAAATCGAAAGCGGGTATATTGATTAGTGTTTAGGATTAAGTTGATGTTCTTTAGTCCATTGTGACCGCCGTCGCTTCCTTTTGGTTTGATGCGGATGGTTCCAAAGGACAGATTCAAATCATCCGTAATTACCAGTAGGTTTTCTAGTGGGATGTTTTCTTTTTCCATCCAATATTGCACTGCTTTCCCGCTTAAATTCATGTAAGTATTGGGCTTCAAGAGAAAAAAAGTCCTTCCCTTGAATTTGTATGTAGCTAGTGAGCCCAACTTGACGGTTTCGAACGAAAGCCCTTCTTTTTTGGCAAAATGATCAAGTATTTTGAACCCGATATTATGACGGGTATTCACGTACGCAGCGCCAATATTGCCAAGTCCCACAATTAAAAATTTATTACTCATGCTTTTTATATTGTTTTTTTGGTGTTCGTGAACCTCTGGTTTAATGGAATCAGTATTGTCTGCTGTTTGTTCTGATGAAAATATAGTTCTTATCCATTTTATCATGCTGCAAAAATAAGTTTATTTGATTGAAATAGGATTGAAAAATGCAATTAAGGGAGAATAATTTTTTGGATAGCCCTGATGGGAATGGCATCCTTTTATGCCAGTGCTTGGCATGAAAGATATAGTGGACAGCAGGAAAACTCGTCTTTGAAATTGATTGATTTCTGCTTCTAAAAAGAAAATACGTCCAAACGGTAAAATTTGGGCATAAAAAAAGCACCAGTTTTGCAACTGATGCTTTTTGAAATACTTGAAAAAATATTATTTTTTCTTTCCTTTTGCAGGTCCCGCTTTTGCTGCTTTTGCTGCTTCTTGAGCTGCTTTCATAGCTGCACGTGAGATCTTCACTTGACAAATTACTGTATTGTCAGGGTGCATGATTTTGAAGTTTGGAGTTGGCACTTTAGTAACGTATAATTTGTTACCCATGTCAAGTGGAGTAATGTCCGCTTCGATAAAATCAGGAAGATTTTTTGGCAACGCTTTTACTTTAAGTTTACGGTTGTTTAAACGTAAATCTCCACCAGCCATAACTCCTTTAGAGGAACCAATGATTTTAACTGGTACTTCCATAGTGATTTCTTTGTCTTCAAAAATTTGAAAGAAGTCAATATGCAAGATCTTGTCAGACACAGGGTGAACCTGAATGTCTTGAAGAATTGCATTGAATGATTTTTTGCTACCCAAATCAATCACAACTGTGTGTGCATTTGGAGTGTAAACCAAGCTTTTGAATGTTTTTTCTTCTGCTGAAAAATGTACTGGTTGATCTCCTCCGTATAACACGCAAGGAACCGCTCCAGCATTACGTAAGGCTTTAGTCGCAACTTTTCCCACGCTTTCTCTTTCTGATCCTTTAATTGTAATCGATTTCATTGTAAAAAATATATAGTTAATAATAATAAATTACTTGTTTGTCGCTTTAAGCGCAATGCTTTAAGCTTTTTTTTAACGGCAAGTCTATTGGCTTTCGCCTTTAGGTCAGTTGCTACATTAAAAATTTTCCACTGATGGAATTGTTGTGGTGCACCATGTGCATAACTTCGGCGAAAAGAGGTGCACAACTCACTACTCTTATTTTGTTCGATTTTTTCTTCAAAGGAATAGAATCGGTAACTATCAATTCCAATAACTTAGAATTTTCTATTTTTTCGTAAGCATCACCTGATAATATGGCGTGAGTACAAATCGCTCTAACGCTCAATGCCCCTTTTTCAATCATCAAATCAGCGGCTTTCGCCAATGTGCCACCAGTGTCAATCATGTCGTCCACAAGGATTACATGCTTGTCTTTCACTTCACCAATCAATTCCATGGTGTCGATGATGTTTGCTTCTTTTCTCTGTTTGTAACAGATTACTACGCTTGAATCTAAAAATTTAGAATAGGCGTAAGCTCTTTTTGAACCTCCCATATCAGGAGATGCTATAGTCAAATTTTCTAATCCCAAGCTTTTTACATATGGTAAAAATATTGTAGATGCGAAAAGGTGGTCAACTGGTTTCTCAAAAAATCCTTGAATCTGATCTGCATGCAAATCCATGGTCATGATTCTTGTTGCTCCGGCAGTTTCTAACAATTTTGCCGTTAGTTTTGCTCCTATCGGAACTCTCGGCTTGTCTTTTCTATCCTGTCTTGCCCAACCGAAGTAAGGAATTACAGCAGTTATATGTCTCGCCGAAGCACGTTTTGCAGCATCTATCATAAGTAACAATTCCATCAGGTTGTCTGAATTTGGAAATGTGGAACAAACAATAAACACACGTAAGCCTCTGATAGACTCTTCATAAGAAGGCTGGAACTCACCGTCACTGTATTTTGACATGGTAACCTTACCTAATGGGATTCCGTATTTTTCGGCAATCTGTTCCGCTAGATAAACACTTTGTGAACAAGCAAAAATTTTAGCTTCTGGTTCTAGGTGTGACATTTAATTTGTTGTTTTGTAGTTAGTTGTGTGTCTCGTTTTTAACGAGCTGCAAATTTATGAAATTTATTCAACTGTGAAAGGAAAAAATTAAGTATTTTTAGTAGAATTTTTAATATTATTTTTTACATTTGCACCGTGTTAAAGGAATCGATGGTTGATTTATAACAATCTCATCTTTTATTGCGTTGAAATAGCTGTCGCTATTTCATGTCTGCTAAGCCCGGATGGCGGAATTGGTAGACGCGCTGGTCTCAAACACCTGTGGGAAACCGTGCCGGTTCGACTCCGGCTCCGGGTACTTAAAAAGTCTGTAAATACTTGTTTATCAAGTATTACAGGCTTTTTTTTATGGATATTGCCCAAATACTAGCCCTTCTGTTTTAGGATATTGCCTGCTATCAGCAATCTAAGAGTGATGTAATCCTTAATTCGCATTAGTTAAGAACAGCAAAAAAAGGTGTTCTTCTGTACCGACTGGATGATAAAACAGTTGTTCTTTATTTCTTAAAAAAAAACTTTTGCTTGGCCGTTTATAAACGGTAAATAGTTGATTAATAATATTTTGTGTCATTAAAAATGCTTCGGATTCTTAACGCCAAAAGCCAACAAAATAGTTTTGGCACGCTACTTGAATATACCAAATCAAATAAGCAAAAGCGTAAGCCGAAAAGCTCAAGAGTAGGCAAAACACAAAATATAATTATCATGAAAAAAATTACCCTTTTAGTAGCTAGTATCTTCGTATTAGGCGGAAGTATAGCGAATGCCACAGAAAAAGTTAAAAGCGCCCACGAGAGAAGGTATGCGGTAGACTTTAGAAATGCCGATCCAATTGTATTTACCGAAAGAGGAGTGGAGTTCTTCGTTTTCGCTGACGGTCAATTCGATTTCAATACGCGTCCATCTACGAGAGAAACGTATTTCAAACCGAATAACGGTAGGGGAAATGTAAACAGGACTTATGGAGCCCCGATGAATAACAGAAGACAAGATTTTGGCGTTAAAGTAGAGCATGATGCTTTCGGAAAAGTGAGACGTATTGGAAATGTTTTTGTTAATTATGATGCGAATGGTAGAATCAAACGAGTTGGTTCGGTTTACATGACTTACAACCGTTTCGCTTTGGAACAAGTGGGAGGATTACAGATTATCTACAACCGTCGTGGTCAGATTGTTGACATAGTAGGGTCTGTGAAAGGACGTGAATTTGAAGGACCTATCCAAATTAACCGTTATGAGAACGACTACCAGTATGGAAACGAAAGAGGTCGAGATGAAGTGCCTACTCGTTATGAAGATGATTCAGATGAACAAGACCAGTACTATTTCAAGAAAAGTGACACTAAAGTGAAAGCTGCTGACACTAAAGTTACGGGAAGTTTGGATGTAAGAATAAATAGAAGATAGTTAGTCACAAGTTGTTAAAAAGAAACCCGCTGATATTTTTGTCAGCGGGTTTTTTGTTTTATGGAGTACTCTAGTCGCAGCCGTCTATACCGCAACTGTCGCCATCGCTGGTGTTCAGCAGCGTTGGTTTTGATTTGAATTCACCTTCTTCCCATACTTTTTCTAGGGTTTTAATGAATGTTTCAACATGTTGTGCTCCTGACACCGCATATTTATTGTCAAAGACGAAGAACGGAACCCCTTGGACGCCTATTGACTGTGCTTCAAGTATATCCTGCTTAACTTCTTTTGCGTAAGTATCAGAATGCAAAACGGCTTCAATTTCTTTAATGTCCAGTCCCGCTTCTGATCCTAGTTGGCTTAAGGTTTGTAAATTATTTATGTTTTTACCCTCGGTCAAGTAAGCTTTAAACAGCAGTTCTTCCAGTTGATCTGATAGATTGTGTTTCTTGGCCAAATGTAGCAGACGATGCGCATTAAATGAATTGGCCATTATCGCCTTCTCAAAATGGAAATCCAATCCTGAATTTTTGGCGTTTTGCGTCATACTGTGCATCATTTCCTGGGCCCACTGTTTGTCTTTTTGGTATTTCGTAGCCAAGTGTTCTACCATATCATCGTCTTCCGATGCGACGAAGCTGGAGTCCAACTGGAAACTTTTCCATTCGATTTCGACGGCATCTTTATGCTCGAATTGTTCTAAAGCGCCTTCAATCCTTCTTTTCCCTATGTAGCAATAAGGACACATGATGTCCGACCAGATTTGTATTTTCAGTTTATTTTCCATTGTATTTTTATTTATTGGAGCTTCAATTGTTTGTATATACAAATGTAAGGAATCTTCTTTGGAACTATATGGGGTTTATCTTTTAATTGGGAATTGTAGAGGATAGACTGAGAAATCGGTAATTCTTTATAAGCAAAAAACCCATCAAAATTGCTCTTGATGGGTTTTCGGATATTATTAGTTGAATTATTATGCCAGCAAGTCCAATACCAATGATGGGAATAAACCCAAAGCGATATTCAAAACAATCGCAATCACGGCAACAGCGTAAATAACAACTGGAGTTCCTGTTCTTGTTTCGTTTGGTTCTTTGGTGTACATCGCCAGGATCAATTTAAAGTAGTATCCTACGCTTATAATCGAATTCACTACGGCAACTATAACTAAAGCGATATAACCCGCTTGGATCGTTTGGTTGAACAAAACCATTTTCGCAAAAAATCCTGCAAAAATAGGGATACCGGCCATAGACAATAAAGACGCGGTTAGAATGGCGGCCAATAATGGGTTGGTCTTTCCTAATCCGTGGAAATTGGTGATGTCTTCGTTTTCTGTGTTTTTACACACATATAGAATTACACTGAAAGCTGCGATTCCTGCTAGGGCATAAGCTGAAGTGTAATACAATAAACTTCCTGCAGCATTGGTCACGCTTAGTAAAGTCATCAACATGAACCCGGCATGCGAAATACCGGAGTAGGCCAACATCCTTTTGACATTCACTTGTCGTAATGCCATAATATTTCCCAGCGTCATAGAAGCCATAGATATGATCACGACAACTATTTGGAAAGAAGCAGAGAGGTCTGCATTCATAACGTTCAGTAATTTAAACAATGTAGCGATAGCTACGACTTTCGCCAAAGTGCTCATTAAAGCAGTTGTCAAAGCTGGGGAACCTTCGTAAACATCTGGCGCCCAAAAATGAAATGGTACAGCCGCTATTTTGAAAAACATTCCGATTGTCACTAAAACGATTCCAATTGGAAACCAAACTGGTAGTTCTGCAGACCTTGATAGTTCGCTTATTTCTGTAACATCAAATGTTCCCATGGCTCCGTAGATCAAACAAATACCGAACAATATAATCCCAGAAGCGAAAGATCCCATTAGGAAATATTTCAATCCTGCTTCATTACTTTTGATACTCAATCGGTTGCTTGCCGCCAAAATGTATAGCGCAATAGACAACACTTCGATTCCCAAGAAGAACATCGCTAAGTTTCCAAAAGAAACCATTGCTACCGTTCCTGCCAGTAAAAACACTTTTATGGCAATGAAATCTGATATTTTAGTTTGATGGTTTTCATAAAACTTATGACTCAATGCCACCAAGAAAATTGTTAGTATGATAAACAAACCAGAGAATGCAGTGGAAAACTTATTTACAATAATCATGTTATTGTAATATGCTTCAGGAGAATTAAATTCAGATATGTTCAGACCAAGAACGGCCAATAATCCAATAATTGTTATGGGAACGATGGCTTTCCTTAATTCGAAAATTTCAAATAAAAGGCATAAAACACCTAATCCTATTATAGCTATTAATGTATTCATTTTTTTTATTTGACTAGTTAATTCTATTGATTTGAGTTAATATATTTTCCAAACTTGGAGTGATCAAGTCGGTAATTGGTTTTGGATACATTCCGAAAAAGAATAATACCGCAATGATTAGAACCAAAGCGAGTCCTTCTTTGAACGTTACATCAGCAAACACTTTTGTATTTGTTTCTCCCAGCATTACTTGTTGATACATTTTCAACATATAGTAAGCACCCAAGATAATTGTTGTTCCTCCTAAAAAGGCAAACCAAACATTGATTTGAGAAAGGCTATACAATACGGTAAACTCACCGACAAAGTTAAAAGTGGTAGGCAATGCCACTGATGCTAATACTAAAAGCAAGAACATCGAGGCGAATTTTGGCGATTGTGTGCGAATGCCACCCATTTCAGCAATAGTCCTGGTTTCGTATCTTCTGAAAATTATTTCAGAGATGAAGAACAACCCAACCACTACAAATCCGTGGGCAATCATTTGTAAAACCGCACCGCGTAGTCCGTCAATAGTCAAAGTATATGTACCTGCCGCGATTAGTCCAACGTGGGCTAATGAAGAGTAAGCCAATAGTTTCTTCAAGTCTTTTTGTCTCAAAGCCACAATTGAACCGTAAAGTACTCCAGCAACTCCAAGGCTGATGAAGATATACATGTATTCTTTTGCTGCAAGCGGAGCAATAGGTAATTGCCAACGAATTATACTGTAAAGACCCATTTTTAACATGATTCCAGAAAGAAGCATTGTACCTACGGCTGGTGCTTTTTGGTATACATTCGCTTGCCATGTATGGAAAGGAATAATTGGGATTTTAATAGCATAAGCTAAGAAGAATGCCAGGAATATCCATAATTGTTCTGTCGCTGATAAGTTCAATTTGTATAGGTCTTCTATCAAGAAGCTTCCCGCTTGTTGGTATAAGTATATGAATGCAATAAGCATAAACAAGGAACCTGCAAGAGTGTAGATAAAGAATTTTACCACCGCTTTTTTACGTTCTTCGGTATCACCGTTACCCCAAATTAAAGCAATAAAGTAAATAGGGATTAAAGATAGTTCCCAGAAGATATAATATAAAAGTCCATCTGCTGCAAGGAAAGTTCCGACCATTGCAAATGACATAAATAGGATTAACGAATAAAAGGCTTTCGCATTTTTGTATTCAGTTCCAAATGAAGTGAAAATGATAATCGGTGTCAATGCCGTTGTCAATAAAAGCATGGCTATTGATAATCCATCGGCTTTTAGGGCAAAAGAAACATTGGGTTGGTTGATCCATTGGTGCAAAAAGCTAATGTTTTCACCCAAATTAAAATGGTTTAACAATACAATCGAAGATCCTAGAGCGGATAATCCAAAGAACAAAGCGACTTTTGAAGCCAGTTTGTCACCAGCGATATAAGTTGCAATTGCGCCAACTAAAAGTATAATTAATATTAGAGATACATTCATAGTATAAAATTATTGAGCTAAAAATAAATAGGTTATGATGGCACAGATGCCCAATACAAAAACAAAAAGGTAACGTCCGATGCTTCCGTTTTGTAATTTTTTACCTTGAAAACCTATTTCGTAGGTTACTTTTCCTAATCCGAAAACTAAAGTCGACAAAGTGGTTTCCACATTATCTCTAAAGAATTTTGACAAACCGTTTATTGATTTCACGAATATGGAATCGTAAATTTCGTCAACATAGTATTTATTGTAAAGCACTTTGGCAAAACCACCGATTTTTGCATCCTCCTCAGGAACGAGGTTCTGTTTGATGTATTTGGAATAGGCAATCCCAATTCCGACTAACCCACCGATCACTGCAATTAACATTAACATATATTCCGAAGTGCCAAAGTGATGTTCTTCTGTAGCTACTTTTGTAAATAAAGGCGATAGGTATTCATTTAACCAACTATTACTTGGTAAACTTATCAATCCTCCTAATGCCGCTAATATTGCCAAGACAATTAGTGGAAAAGTAATAAGTGCAGGACTTTCGTGCAAATGACTTTTTTGTTCTGCAGTACCTCTAAAATCGTTGAAGAAGGTAAGGTACAAGAGTCGGAACATATAGAAAGCGGTCATTAGGGATGCCAATGAAGCGATGAACCAAAGTATTTTGTTGTGCTCAAAAGCTACCATCAAGATTTCATCTTTCGAGAAAAACCCTGAAAAAGGAGGGATTCCTGAAATGGCCAATGAAGAGATTAAGAAAGTTACAAAGGTGATAGTCATCACTTTTTTCAATCCACCCATTTTGCGCATGTCCTGTTCGCCATGTAAAGCGTGTATTACTGAACCTGAACCCAAGAACAAACAAGCTTTGAAGAAAGCGTGTGTGATAACGTGGAAAACGGCTACTTCGTAAGCACCCAATCCTAATGCCAAGAACATTAACCCCAATTGAGAAACAGTAGAGTAGGCCAGTACTTTTTTGATATCGGTTTGAACCAATGCAATAGTTGCAGCCACAAGAGAAGTAACGGCTCCTACAATAGCAATGATGTTTTGAACGTCTGGAGCTAAATCGAAAACGAAATTCAATCTGGTAATCATAAAGATACCTGCAGTTACCATCGTTGCAGCATGTATTAATGCCGAAACTGGTGTAGGCCCTGCCATCGCATCTGGTAACCAAGTATACAAAGGTATTTGTGCTGATTTTCCACAAGCTCCAATGAACAAAGCAAAAGCCGCTGCAGAAATCCAATACATATTAAGATCGGTAGCGCCAGCAATAGCTGTTTTTAGGGTTGCGTAATCCAAAGTGGAAAACAAAGATCCGATGATGAATATGCCGATTAACAATCCTAGATCCCCGATTCTATTCATGATAAATGCTTTCTTGGCAGCATCATTGAACTCTTGGTTTTTATGCCAGAACCCGATAAGAAGATAAGAACAAAGTCCAACTCCTTCCCAACCGATGAATAATACTAATAGATTACTTCCAATTACCAAAGTGATCATGAAGAATATGAACAGGTTCAAATATGCAAAATACTTATGCATGTTCTCGTCATCATGCATATAGCTGATCGAGTACATATGAATTAATGATCCAATTCCTGTCACAAAAAGCAACCATAGAATAGATAATTGGTCTAATAGAAAACCAAAATCGACCTTGAAATTACTGATTTGAATCCAATCGAACAATTGAATTTGGATGGGTTGCTGGGTTTGGTTGATCTGCATGAAAAAGTATACAGAAGCGGCAAATGAAACCGCGACAGTAAGCGTCCCAATAATTCCGGAAGCCGATTTCCCGATACTTTTTCCGAAGAAAACATTAAATAAAAATCCTATAAAAGGAGCTAATAATAAGAGTAAAGTTAAACTTGTATCCATTGAAATTTATCCTTTTAAGTTTTTTAAATTATTGATGTCAATCGAACCTAAATTTCTAAATATCGAAACTAGAATGGCTAATCCTACGGCGACTTCGGCAGCGGCCACAGCCATCGAGAAAAACACGAAAATTTGTCCCTGGGCGTCCTGATGGTAGGTCGAAAAAGCAACAAACAAAAGGTTCACTGCATTAAGCATGATTTCGATAGACATAAATACGATGATGGCATTTCGTCTGTATAAAACTCCAAAAACCCCAATACTAAAAAGTATCACAGAAAGGAAGATATAGTTTTCGATGCCTATTTCATTTAAAATATTGTTCATTTTATTTCTCTGTTTTTTCTTTTTTAGACAATAGAACAGTTCCAATCATTGCCACTAAAAGCAATATTGATGCGAATTCGAAAGGAACCATGTACTCGTTCAGTAGCACTTTTCCTAAAACTTTTATGGATTGGTAATCTTGACCGGTAAAATCATACGGTCCAATAATTGGTTTTGAGTTCATGAAAACGGCAAGCAATACCAGACAAATCAAACAAAAGGAAACGATAGCCCCTAAACGTGTGATTCTTGGTTTGTGAACTTCATTTTCTTTATTCAAATTCATCAACATGATAGTAAATAAGAACAAAATCATGATCGCTCCCGAGTACACAATGATATGAACCACAGCCAAGAATTGCGAGTTCAACAATAAATAGTGTCCTGCAATCGAGAAAAAACAAACCACAAGATACAGCGCGCTGTGTATAGGGTTTTTGCTAAAGATTGTCATAAATGCAGTCGCTAATGTGATGGCAGATAAAAAACAAAAAATAATAAGTATAGTTGACATTAGTTAGCGTTTTTAAGTTGTGCATTTTTCATTGCGATATCTAAAGGCATGACCAATTTATCTTTTCCAAAAATAAAATCTTCTCTTTCGTAACTTGAAGGAACCAATACTTTCGAGGTAGTCAAGTAAATAGCGTCTTTTGGACAAGCTTCCTCGCACAATCCACAAAATATACAACGCAACATATTGATTTCGTATATCGATGCATATTTTTCCTCGCGGTACAAATGTTTTTCTTCTGGTTTACGTTCCTCCGCTTTCATCGTAATCGCTTCCGCGGGACATGATAAAGCGCATAATCCACAAGCGGTACAGTTTTCTCTACCTTGCTCATCGCGTTTCAACATATGTTGACCACGGTAAACAGGGCTCATTTCACGAACTTCTTCCGGATATTGAATCGTAACTTTTCTGGTGAATAAATGCTTGATTGTGATCATCAAACCTTTGACAATCGCAACAATATACATTCTTTCCCAAAAGGTCATCTCTTTGTTAGAGACTTGCTTTTTTCTTCCCGATAAGGAGATGGCTTCTATTGACATTTTTTAATTTTTATTTAAAGCTTATTCCTGCTATCCGTTTCAATCTTAAAGTTTTTAAAGAAAAAACTTTAAGGATTTACTCTGCTATCAGGGCTAGGCATTTTTTGATGCTATTTAAAATCCTAAATAAATTGCTATTTCTGCTCTTAAAATCACCAAACCAGTGATGATAATATTGATGATAGATAATGGAATTAATACTCTCCAACCTAAATGCATCAATTGATCATATCTGAATCTTGGAATAGTCCATCTTACCCACATGTAAAAGAAGATGAAGAAACATATTTTAGCAAATAAAACAGCAATTCCTATTACGTTAGCAATATTTACGCCCCAGTTTTCAACAGCCCAAGCCATTCCAGGATAATTGTATGCCCCAAAGAATAAAACAGCTAGGATAGTGGAGGAAATAAACATATTTGCATATTCAGCAAATAAGTAGAAACCCATTTTCATCGATGAATATTCGGTGTGGTATCCACCAATCAATTCACTCTCGCATTCCGCTAAATCAAAAGGAGTCCTGTTAGTTTCAGCAAATGCACAAATCAAGAAAATGAAAAAGGAAAGTGGTTGGTAAAATACGTTCCAATGCATCCCCGGTTGTTGAGCTGCAATTTCTCTTAGGCTCAATGTCCCAGTCATCATCAATAAAGCAATGATAGACAATCCCATGGCTACCTCATAAGAAATCATCTGTGATGCGGCACGAACGGCTCCCATCAAAGAGAACTTGTTGTTTGAAGCCCATCCACCAATCATGATTCCGTAAACACCCACTGACATCACACCAATAACATATAGCAATGCAACATCAATATCTGTCGCTTGTAAAATAATATCTCTCCCGAAAAGGTGGAACTTGTCACCCCAAGGAATAACTGCGCTTGTCATCAAAGCCGTACTCATGGCAATGGCTGGTCCTACGAAAAACAAAAATCTATTTGGCGTGTTTGGCTCAAATTCTTCTTTCGAAAATAATTTCAAACCATCGGCAAGAGGTTGTAAAATCCCGCCTTTACCCGCTCTGTTAGGCCCAATTCTGTCTTGAAGCCAAGCTGCAACCTTACGTTCGGCAAGTGTGGAATACATGGCCATAAGCATCGTAATTGCAAATACAACCAGAATGATGACGCTCTTTTCTATAATTATAGTACTATCCATTCGTTAAAGATTACCGTGTTTAAATTTTTCCTCATCTTCTTTATCCAATGGGATAGCAGGCATACTGATTTTTATGCGGTCTTGTTCTCTACCTTTAAGAATCCCTTCTTCGGTGGCAATATGAACGGTGTCTAGTTTTTGTGTGTAATTGTTTTGATTGATGACAGAGTCTTTGTCAAACTCTCTTGGTCCTTCAATAACCCAGTCCTTTGGATCTTTATGGTCAAAACGACATCCGTTACAGATGAATTCTTCTACCTCATGGTAAATGTCTTTCCTTCCCGTTACTCTTTGTATTTCGTCACCAAACATCCAAAGTGTTGTTTTCCCGCAACATTTGTCGCAGTCTCTATGCGCATCAAAAGGCTTGTTGAACCAAACTCTTGATTTGAAACGGAAAGTTTTGTCGGTTAATGCACCCACTGGGCAAACATCGATCATGTTTCCGGAGAATTCATTGTCGATTGCTTTTGAGATACAAGTAGATATGTTAGAATGGTCTCCTCTGTCCATAACTCCGTGTACACGATTGTCTGTCAATTGATCAGCAACCATTACACAACGGTAGCAAAGAATACAACGATTCATGTGTAATTGAATATTCGGACCTATATTTTCTGGTTCAAAAGTTCTTTTCTCTTCTATGAAACGGCTTTTTGATTTTCCGTGTTCGAAGCTCAAATCTTGCAAATCGCATTCTCCCGCTTGGTCACAAATTGGACAATCCAATGGGTGATTGATCAATAAAAATTCGGTTACGGATTGTCTCGCTTCTCTTACTCTTTCTGAAGATTTGCTGTTCACTTCCATCCCGTCCATGCATCCCGTTACACAGGAAGCCATCAGTTTTGGCATTGGTCTCGGATCTGCTTCGCTTCCTTTTGCTACTTCCACTAAACAACAACGGCATTTTCCGCCGCTTCCCTTTAGTTTAGAATAATAGCACATTGCTGGGGGAACTGATTCTCCTCCAATCATACGTGCCGCTTGCAAGATGGTTGTCCCTGCTTCAACTTCAATTTCTTGACCGTCTATTGTTACTTTCATTTTATTTATGCCTTAATGTCAATCGTTTTATAACGCTCGACTTTTTAACTTCGACTTAACTTATACTATTACTTTAGAAACCAAATGCTTTACCTTTTCAAAAGGTTCTGCAACAAAATGGTTTCTGTTTTTTATTTTTTCCGGGAAACGAACGTGGTATTCAAACTCGTCCCTGAAATGACGAATAGCTGCTGCTACAGGCCATGAAGCCGCGTCCCCTAATGGACAAATCGTATTTCCTTCAATTTTACTTTGAATACTCCAAAGTAAATCGATATCTTCCTCACGTCCTTGACCGTTTTCGATACGCCACAGTACTTTTTCTAACCAACCTGTCCCTTCGCGACATGGTGAACATTGTCCACAACTTTCATGATGATAAAAACGGGCAAAATTCCAAGTGTTTCTTACAATACAAGCTGTATCGTCATATACGATGAATCCACCCGAACCTAACATCGATCCTGTGGCAAATCCTCCATCACTCAAAGACTCATAAGTCATCAAACGGTCATCGCCATTTGCTGTTTTATAAATCAGATCAGCAGGTAAAATTGGCACAGACGAACCTCCAGGTACTAATGCCTTCAAAGGTCTGATAGAACTCATTCCTCCTAAATATTCGTCAGAATTCATGAATTCGTATACGCTTAGTCCCAATTCAATTTCATATACACCAGGATTTTTGACATGCCCAGAAGCCGAAATTAATTTGGTACCTGTCGATCTTCCAATTCCTATTTTTGAATATTCATCGCCTGAATTGTTTACGATCCATGGCACTGAAGCGATTGTTTCCACGTTATTTACCACTGTAGGGTTTGCCCACAATCCAGAAACTGCAGGAAATGGTGGCTTGATGCGAGGATTCCCTCTTTTTCCTTCCAATGATTCGATCAAAGCGGTTTCTTCGCCACAGATGTAAGCACCAGCGCCACAATGAACGTAAAGTTCCAAGTCGTATCCGGTTCCCAATATGTTTTTTCCTAACCATCCTGCAGCTTTCGCTTCGGCAATGGCTCTTTCCAGAATTTTGTAAACCCACATGTATTCCCCACGGATGTAGATATACGATAGGTTTGCGCCCAATGCAAAACTGGAAGTGATCATTCCTTCAATCAGTAAGTGAGGAATAAATTCCATCAAATAACGGTCTTTGAATGTTCCCGGTTCTGATTCATCTGCGTTGCAAACTAAATGTCTTGGTTTTCCTGATTTTTTGTCAATAAAACTCCATTTCAATCCAGCAGGGAAACCGGCACCACCACGACCTCGAAGTCCTGAGTTTTTCACCTCTTCCACTACTGCATCAGGAGTCATTTCTTTCATTGCCTTTTCTACCGAAGCATAACCGCCATTTTGGCGATATACCTCGTAAGTTTTGATCCCGGGAACGTTTATTTTATCTAATAATATTTTTTTTGACATCTTATTTATCGTGTAATATTATTTTATTATCTCTACAGTCAGCTATTAGCTGATCAATTTTGTCTTCGGTAAGGTTTTCTTTGTAAAAATCACCCAATTGCATCATCGGTGCATAACCACAGGCTCCTAAACATTCCACTCCTTTTACTTCAAAAAGTCCGTCTGGAGTAATTTCGCCCACTTTAACACCCAGTTTTTCGCAAGTGTAATCCATCAAGTCTTCGGTTCCTTTTAAACAACAAGGAGAAGTATGACAGAACTCAAACATGTATTTCCCGATAGGTCTTTGATTGTACATGGAATAGAACGAAACCACTTCGTAAACTTCAATCGGTAATATTTGAAGGATTTCAGCCACTTTGTCCATTAATTCAGTACTCAGCCAATTGTCATGAGCATCCTGTACTTCATGTAAAATCGGTAATAAAGCTGATTTTTTCTTGTCTTCAGGATAATGACTCATTAGTTCATTGATACGGTTCATCAATTCTTCCGTCATTTTTATTTCTTGTTTGTAAGGGGTACATTTCATAATTTATGCGTCTAATTCTCCTGCGATTACATTTAAACTTGATAGAATAACAATCGCATCAGAGAGTAATGATCCTTTTATCATTTCTGGATAGGCTTGGTAATAAATAAAACAAGGTCTTCTGAAATGCAATCTATATGGAGTACGACTTCCGTCTGTTACTAAATAAAACCCTAATTCTCCGTTTCCGCCTTCTACAGGATGGTATATTTCCGCCACTGGAACCGGTACTTCGCCCATTACAATTTTGAAATGGTATATTAATGACTCCATATTGGTGTAAACGTCTTCTTTTGGAGGAAGATAGTAGTCAGGAACTTCAGCATGATATTCATTTCCTTCCGGCATTTTTTCAAGTGCTTGGCGAATGATGCTCAAACTTTCCCAAACTTCAGCGTTACGAACGCAAAAACGGTCGTATGTGTCTCCTGATTTTCCAACTGGAATTATGAAGTCGAAATCTTCGTATGAACTATATGGTTGTGCCACTCGGACATCGTAATCTACACCGGCTGCACGCAAGTTGGGTCCTGTGAATCCGTAAGCCATGGCTTGTTCTGCAGAAATTGCCCCTACATTAACCGTTCTGTCGATAAAAATTCGGTTTCTTTCGAATAGGTTTTCAAATTCTTTCCAAGCTGCAGGGAATTCTTCTAAAAACACGTCTAGTTTTCTGAAAGCTTCCGGTGACCAGTCTCTTTCGAAACCACCAATTCTTCCCATGTTAGTGGTCAAACGAGCACCACAAATTTCTTCATAGATTTCGTATACTTTTTCCCTGAACTGGAACACATAAAGGAAACCGGTATAGGCGCCAGTGTCAACTCCCAAGATGGAGTTACAAATGATGTGGTCAGTAATTCTTGCCAACTCCATTACGATGACTCTCAAATATTGAGCCCGTTTAGGAACTTCAATATCCAACAGTTTTTCCAAAGTCATCCACCATCCCATATTGTTAATAGGAGAGGAGCAATAGTTCATTCGGTCAGTAAGTGGGGTAATTTGGTAAAAAGGACGGTTTTCGGCGATTTTTTCAAAGGCACGGTGAATGTAACCAATGGTTGGTTCGGCTTCTAAAATACGCTCTCCATCCATCAACAAAATATTCTGGAAAATTCCGTGTGTAGCTGGGTGAGTAGGACCTAAATTCAGTATGGAAAGCTCGCTTCCATCCTCATTTAGCTTCTCTTTTATCATTTTAGCATATCGATGCTCTGGTGGTAATAATAGTTCTGACATTTATAGAATGTGAAAAATTATATATTCTGTTTTTAGCAATTGTCTATTGTTCTACCGAAAAAACGGTCGTCTTTATCTGTTCTTCCGCCATCTTCCATTGGGAATTCTTTACGCATCGGGAAAGAAATCATTTCATCCATATTCAAGATACGCTTCAGTTGCGGATGTCCTATGAAATCTACTCCATAAAAATCGTAGGTTTCTCTTTCCATCCAATTGGAGCTTAAGAAAATGTTTGAAATCGTTTTTATCTCCGGTTTTTCACCGTTAATGAAGGCTTTGATTTTTATGCGTTTGTTTTCGTACCAATTATGCAAATGGTACACAATTGCAAATTGCCTGTCAACTTCATTATCCGGATAATGTATACCGCACAAATCAGTTAAAAAATGAAAACGCAATATTGGGTCATTTTTCAGGAAAAGGATCACTGCCGTTATTTTGTCGGCGGCCACTTCAAATGAAAACACGTCTTTTTCTTGGTTAAAATGAAAAACATTTTCGCCAAACGTTTCCGTCAATTTGTCCTGAATTTCTATTGTTTCTAGAGCCATTTCGTTATTTGATATTATAAGAAGCCAATAATTCTTGGTATTCTGGAGAACTTCTTCTTCTTACGGATTCCGTTCTAACTAATTCTTGTAATTTCATCACGCCATCCACGATTTGTTCCGGTCTTGGAGGACATCCAGGAACATAGACATCTACAGGGATCACTTTGTCTATTCCTTGTAAAACAGAATAAGTGTCAAAAATCCCTCCCGAAGAAGCGCATGCTCCAACAGCTATAACCCATCTTGGTTCAGCCATTTGTTCGTATACTTGACGTAAAATAGGCGCCATTTTTTTAGAAATGGTTCCCATAACCATTAGCATATCAGCCTGACGTGGAGAAAAACTCACGCGTTCAGAACCGAATCGTGCCAAATCGTAATGTGACGCCATGGTTGCCATAAATTCAATCCCGCAACATGATGTTGCAAAAGGCAATGGCCAAAGCGAATTTGCACGAGCCATACCTACTACATCATTCAGTTTTGTAGCGAAGAAGCCTTCTCCTACAACACCTTCTGGCGGCTCAACCATTTTTATACTTGAATTACTCATTTTTTTTGTTTTGAATTATAAATTGTAAATTTTGAATTAGAATGAAACTTATTTGAAATTCAAGATTTAAAACTATTTTTTTATTCCCAGACTAACGCTTTCTTTTTTATGATGTAGAAAAAACCTACCAAAAGCAAAAGCATGAAAATGATCATTTTAACCATTCCTTCCATTCCCAATTCCTTGAAATTGATTGCCCAAGGATAAAGAAAAATCACCTCGACATCAAATAATACGAATAATATGGCAACAAGAAAGTATTTTACAGAGAAGGGAATACGTGCATTTCCAACCGATTCAACACCACACTCAAAGTTTTTGTCCTTAATTTCTGAGGTTCTTTTTGGGCCCAATTTCCCCGAAACGATAATGGTTCCCACAACAAATCCAACAGCCAGTAAAAACTGTATTAAAATGGGGATATAATTTAATTGATCAGATTGCATAATTAATGTGTTTTATGTGCTAAAATAAGCCACAAAGATAGGTTTCAAGGATTTAAAACACAAGTGTATTCCGAAATTTAGTTAGCGTGAAAATGCAATCGCATTCTAATTTTTAATGATTATAAATAGACGTTTTGAAACTGCATTTTATATCGGAATTTTAGTCGTTAACCAAAAAAAAACGTTCCGAAATAAATCGAAACGTTTAAACATTCGTAGGCAAAAAAATAAATTTTTGCTTAGATAACTGCTACTTTCGCAGCAACTTTTCCTTTTCTTCCTTCTTCTTCTTCATAGCTAACTCTGTCACCTTCGCGTAATTCTTCCGCGTTGATTCCTGAAGCGTGAACAAAAATGTCTTTTCCTGTTTCTTCGTCTGTAATGAATCCGTAACCTTTTGACTCATTGAAAAATTTAACTGTACCTGTACGCATTGTAATAGTAATAATAATTTATAATGGGCAAATATAATGTATAATTATAATACGAATACTATCATTGCCTATTTTTTTATTAAAATAATTGATATTCAACGTTTTCCGGTAAATATATCCGATTAACTACCTTATCGTAATTTTATGTGCAGCTCTTTTAATTGGGATTCGTCAATTATTGATGGCGCATCTATCATTACGTCCCTTCCTGAATTATTTTTTGGGAAAGCGATAAAGTCACGGATGGTTTCTTGACCTCCCAAAATAGCCACCAATCTATCCAATCCAAAAGCTAAGCCGCCATGTGGTGGCGCTCCAAACTGGAAGGCATCCATCAAGAATCCGAATTGTGCTTTTGCGTCTTCTTCGGTAAAACCTAAATATTTAAACATTAACTGCTGTGTCGCCTTATCATGTATACGGATAGAGCCTCCTCCAATTTCATTTCCGTTTAACACCATGTCATATGCATTGGCGCGAACTTTACCCGGATCAGTCTCCAGTAAATGCATGTCTTCCGGTTTAGGGGAAGTAAAAGGATGATGCATCGCATGATAACGACCGCTTTCTTCTTCAAATTCCAATAGAGGGAAGTCTACCACCCATAATGGGGCGAATTCTGCGGGGTTTCTTAATCCCAGTCTTGTGGCCAGTTCCATACGCAAAGCGCTTAGTTGTGCTCTAGTTTTATCTGAGGGTCCAGACAATACAAAGATCATATCGCCGGCTGTCGCTGCAGTCGTTGTTGCCCAATTGCACAAATCAGCCTGATCGTAAAATTTATCTACAGATGATTTATAAGTTCCATCTTCATTGCATTTTACATATACCATTCCACTAGCTCCTACTTGTGGTCGTTTAACCCATTCGATAAGGGCGTCTATTTCTTTTCTCGTATAATTTCCTGCTCCAGGAACTGCAATTCCAACAACAAGTTCTGCAGCATTAAATACTGGGAACTCCTTGTTTTTGGCTACTTCGTTCAATTCGCCAAACTCCATTCCGAAACGGATGTCCGGTTTGTCGTTCCCGTAGGTTTTCATTGCATGCTCGTAAGTCATACGGGGAAATTTATCTACTTCAACTCCTTTTATCTCTTTCAAGAGATGTCTTGTCAATCCTTCAAATACATTTAAAATATCCTCTTGTTCCACAAAAGCCATTTCGCAATCGATTTGCGTAAATTCCGGTTGTCTGTCTGCGCGCAAATCTTCGTCGCGGAAACATTTCACGATTTGGAAGTATTTGTCCATTCCACCCACCATCAATAATTGCTTGAAAGTTTGTGGTGATTGTGGCAAGGCATAAAACTGTCCTTCATTCATTCTGGATGGCACAACGAAATCTCTGGCTCCTTCTGGAGTTGACTTGATTAGGTATGGTGTTTCGACCTCGCAGAAATCCAGGTCAGAAAGGTATTTGCGCACTTCCATAGCTACCTTATGACGAAATAACAAACTGTTTTTCACAGGGTTTCTTCTAATGTCTAGGTAACGGTATTTCATTCTAATGTCTTCACCACCGTCCGTTTCATCTTCAATAGTGAAAGGCGGCGTCAAAGCGGCGTTCAATATTTTTAGTTCGGTGACTAAAAGCTCAATTTCTCCAGTGGGGATGTTTTTGTTTTTGGCTTCGCGCTCTATAACGGTTCCTTTAACCTGAATCACGAATTCACGTCCTAAAGTCTTGGCCAATTCAAATACCGTTTTTTCGGTACGGCCTTCGTCGAAAATCAGTTGTGTAATTCCGTAGCGATCTCTCAAATCAATCCAATTCATGAATCCTTTATCACGAGATTTCTGAACCCAGCCTGCAAGCGTTACTTCAGAGTTTATATGTGAGGCGTTTAATTCGCCACAATTATGACTTCTATACATTATCAAAAGTTTAGATTATTACATCTTTTCGCCCCTTGGGCTTGGCTGCAAATTTAGAATTTATTATGAACAATGAATTGAGAAAATCGGTTTTTTAGTAGCCGTGGATGAATATGTTTTATATTCCCAATGTTAAGCTTTCGCTCAGTGTTACTAAATTGTTATCAAATTGTATTTTTAATGTAAATATCTTTATATATTTGTTAGAGAAACCATTAAAACTTTACAGGATGAAAAAATATATAGTTATCGGAGCGATGCTAATCTCAGGGATGATTTTTGCGCAAAATACTGTAAAACCAAAACTGGAAGCGGTTGGAAATTTGGTTAAGGCTACTTACCTGTATGATAATGGCCAAGTGCAACAAGAGGGTTTTTATAAAAATGGGAAACTGCAAGGGACATGGGTTTCTTATGATACAAATGGAAATAAAAGTGCTGTTGCGGAGTATAATAAAGGACAAAAAGTAGGCAAATGGTTTTTCTGGAATGACTCGGTTCTAAGTGAAGTCGATTATTCAGATAACAGAGTGGCCTCAGTGAAAAACTGGAAACAAGACACAGTGGTTAACGCAGATTAATAGGAGACAATTAAAAAAAAAGCTTCCGCAATGTGTGGAAGCTTTTTTTTATGCCGTTATTTTTATTTGTTATTTCATGGCAAACAAGACAAAACCCGCTACGATAGCCATAGCGGGTTCCTCTTCCATTAAAAAACGATGCTTTTTAAATAGCTTCAATCGATCTTGTAATTCCGTAACGATCTCTCAAATCAATCCAATCCACGAATCCTCTGTCACTAGATTCCTGAATCCAACCCGCAAGTGAAGCCTTAGTGTTTAGCTCGTTATGGTTTTATTTTTTTTTCCGATTCTCCACAATTTGAATAGATTAACCAAATAATACAGTACTGGCACTACAATCAACGTTAGGAATGTTGCAAACACCAATCCGAAGATAACGGTCCAGGCCAATGGTCCCCAGAATATTACATTATCTCCTCCGATGTATATTTTAGGGTCCAATTCGCTAAATAATGAAAAGAAATCGATGTTAAAGCCTATCGCCAATGGTATTAACCCTAATACGGTGGTTATTGCAGTTAATAAAACAGGACGTAATCTTGCTTTACCTCCGTTTACAATCGCTTCAAAAATGTATTCTTTATCTAAGATATTGCTTTCGGGTAAGTTTAGTTCTTCTTTTTTACGGCTCAGCAATAATTCGGTATAATCCAAAAGTACGACCCCGTTATTCACTACAATCCCCGCCAAAGAAATAATACCCATCATAGTCATCATGATTACAAATGGCCACCCGGTAATCATCAAGCCTAGGAATACTCCAATAAAACTTAAAAATACGGCAACCATTATAATTGCTGGTTTTGAAATTGAGTTAAATTGGAAAACTAATATGAGCATGATTAACCCTAAACCGGTAAATAGCGCTCCCATCAAGAAAGACATTTGTTTGTTTTGTTCTTCAATTTGGCCTGTGAAATCAAATTTAACAGATTTTGGAGCGTCAAAATCAGCCATCTCGGCCTGGATTTGATTTACCACTGATCCTGCATCCGTAAAACCGGGAGATAATGCGGAATACAATACCACTACTCGGTTTAAGTCCCTATGTTTAATTGCGCTAAAGGACGATGTGTTCTTTTGGCTTGCCACAGTCGAAACGGGAATTTCTTTTAGCTGGCCTGATGCCATATCCCTAAAAGTTATGTTTTGATTGAAAAGCGTACTTTGGTTGTAACGGTCTTCATAATTAAATCTAACATTGATGTCATAGTCTTCGCCTTTTTCCTTATAGACTCCTGCTTTTTCTCCAAAAACAGAACGCCTTAACTGATTACCAACCTGACTAGCTGAAATTCCCATTCCACCCGCTTTTTCACGATCGACTTGTACTCGCATCGCCGGTTTTCCCTTGTTAACATCTACTTTTAGTTCGTCTATTCCAGGCACGTTTCTACCGTTAATGAATTCTTTCATTCTTTCGGCAGTAACGATCAGTTCGGTGTAATCTTTACCTTTTATCTCAATATTTATCGGATATCCTGCCGGCGGGCCAGCTTGGTCTTTTTCTACAGAAATCGAGATTCCGGGATAGATGTCTTTTAAGGCCTCCTGTACTTTGAGCCTCATCTCTTCAGAATCCCTTCCTTCCCTAAACTTGTATTCTTGCATCGAAACTGTAATCTTTGCTTTATGTGGCATTTCTGCTGATGAACCGCCGTCGGTTTGAGGATTTCCAGCACCTTCTCCAACTTGGGAAACCGCTGACTCCACTAGATAGTTAGATTTCGTTTCCTCATTTACAAATTCTTTAGAATCAAGAACTGCATACACTCTTTTTTCAATGTCTTTTGTTATATTATTTGTCTTCTCAATATCTGTACCTTGAGGGTATTCGATATAAACTATAATTTGATTTGGTTTGTTGTCCGGAAAAAATTCAACTTTTGTTCTGCCACTTCCGACACTCCATCCAAAATAAGATATCAAGACGATAAAGAACATGAAGAACATTCCAACTACTACCATGTATGGTTTTTTGCCGGACAAGAAAAACTTCAACGCCTTCTCATAGCTGTCTTCTAACTTATTTAAAGTATTATTCTGAAATTTTAATGTTCTGTCTTTTATGACATATTTGTACAGCCAAAACATTGCAACTGTAAATATCATCAGGGATCCAAGACCACGAACAGCACCGCCAAAAAAGAGAATCAAAAGTCCAAATGAACCTAGAATCAAAGTCAATCGGATTAACTGTTTTTTTGTCAATATCTTTTCATTGATGTCCATAAACTGTGACACCAAAACAGAATTAAAAAAGATAGCCACAAACAATGAAGAACCTAATACAACAGAAAGCGTTATAGGGAAATATACCATAAATTGGCCCATTACACCCGGCCACAACCCGAGAGGCACGAAGGCGGCCACAGTTGTAAGTGTGGAGATAATGATAGGCATGGCGATTTCTCCAATTCCTTCTTTCGCCGCTTGCATGCGATCCATGCCTTCGTCTTCCATTAATCGAAATACATTCTCGACAACTACAATTCCGTTGTCGACAAGCATTCCCAGTCCCATAATAAGTCCAAAGAGAATCATCGTGTTCATCGTGTAGCCTAATGCATCTAACACCATAAAGGATAGAAACATCGACATGGGTATGGCAAATCCAACAAAAAGGGCGTTTCTAAACCCTAGGAAAAACATTAAAACGCCAACAACAAGGATGATTCCAAAGATAACGTTGTTGACAAGGTCGTCCACTTGATTTAAAGTTTTCGAAGAAGAATCATTTGAAAGCGTTAAATTTAAATCTTTCGGCAAAACATTCTCTTTTGCCTCGGCAATAATAGTTTTGATTTTTTCCGAAGCTTCAATCATGTTTTTTCCGGCCCTCTTTTTTACGTCGAGCATCACGACACTTTTTCCGAATTCTCTTGCGTAAGTGGTTTTGTCAACGTTTTTAAAGGAAACCTTAGCGACATCTTTGAGGTAAACAATTCCGTTTTGTGTCTTTACGACAAAGTTCTCCAAATCGGTTGGCTTTTCTATCTCCCCCTTAATACTGATGGTTCTTCTTTGTCCGCTTGAAATTATATTTCCAGCTGACATGGTCACGTTTCCGTTTCGGATTGCGGTTATTACGTCGTCAAAGCTAACTTTTGACGCCATCATTTTGAACACATCTACTGCAACTTCTACTTCTTTTTCTTGCGCCCCACGAATGTTTACCTCCTTGATTTCTGCTAAACCTTCGATTTCATCTTTCAAATATTCACCAAATTCCTTTAACTTCTCTATTGGAAAGTCACCGGATAGATTTATGTTTAAAATTGGGATTTCTTCGGAAAGGTTCAAGTCAAAAACATTAGGCTCAACCTTAACCCCATTAAAAGTAGGCCAATCTTCGTTAGATTTTTTCCCGTCTACCTTGTCCTTTACTTTTTGTTTTGCTTCCTCAACCGTGATTTTCTCGTCAAATTCAACGGTAATTATTCCGTAATCTTCTTGGGAAGTCGAAAGAATTTCAACAACATTGCTTACATTTTTTATGTCTTCCTCAAGAGGGTCTATGATAAGGCGCTCAATGTCCTCCGCCGTGTTTCCGGGATAGATCGTGCTGATGTATATTTTTGTTTCTTTAATTTCCGGGAAATCCTCTCGCGGCATCGCGTAATAGGCCGAAATCCCCAAAACAAAAAACAATGCCATGATAACGTAAACGGTCATTTTGTTGTCAATGGCCAACGATGACAATTTAAATTCCTTGCTTTTTTTATTCGTGCTCATAATTGGTTATTGTTTTATTATAGACACTTTTTGCCCGTCTTTGATACTTCTGGCTCCCTCTTTTATAATAGAATCGCCATCGTTTAACCCTTCTAATATTTCAATAAGATCTCCTTGTGATTTACCGGTTTTAACGATTACTTTTTTGGCAATTGCCTGACTGTCTTTCCCCGTTTGCTCGGCGATATATATGTATTGCTCGCCATCCGCATTTTCTGAGATGATGCTTAAGGGGACCGTGATTACTTTTAAATTAGAGTAATCGTTGATGTTTATTTTGGCAGATAGGTTAGGTTTGATAAGACCGGATTTGTTGGGCACCTGAATTTGCACTTTAAAAGAACGGTTCCCCGGGTTGATATTATTGTTTACTAATGATATTGTAGTGGTTATTTTTTCGTTCAACATTGGGAAATCCACTATTACCTCCGTTCCGCGTTTTACGGCCCCGATGTATTTCTCAGGCACCTCAGCTTCGAGATACATGTTCCCAAGATTGATGACTCTTAAAACAGGACTTCCTAGGCCTACAACCGAACCTTTTTCTGTTATGATCTCGTCGACAATACCTGAAAAGGGTGCTTTTATAATTGTTTTAGCCATTTGTCTTTTTAATTGTAGAACGGCTTTGTTTTGCGCTTCGTAGTTTGATTTCGCCTGTAAGTATTGAATTTCCGAACCAATTTTTTGATCCCAAAGATTCTTTTGTCTGTCAAATGTAGTTTTTGCTAAAACGGCTTGAATTTCTAGCTGCGCCAACTGTTGTGTAAGCCCCCCATCATCGATTTTCCCTAGGGCTTGTCCTTTTGATACCCTTTGCCCTTCTTTGACGTATATTTGCATTAGGATCCCGCCAAATTCGGCGTTAACGACAATGTTTTCTTTAGTTTGAACGGCTGCTTGTAATTCCAAGTAATGTTTGAAAACAGTGTCTTTTGCTTGAAATGTTGTGATAAGAGTTTCTTTATGGTTTTGATCCAAGGCGCTAATGGCATCATCTATTTTTTTTAATTCTTTCGACAATACATCTGCTTGTGTAATCACTTCGGAGCGTTTTAATCGTAATTCTTTTAAGTTGCCTTTTTCTATTAGTGCTTCGGTTGAGTTTTTTTTGTCACCGCCACATGATAGCAATGCAAGTGAAAATACGGTTAGAAAAATATTTTTTATCATTGGAATGTAGTTTAATTTTATTTGTTGGTTAATTTTTCTAGACTTGCTTTTTTATTGATAATATTTACCATTGATTGCAAGTATTGCTGTTGTGTTGAATATAATTGTCTTTGTGCTTCACTGAAATCAAAACTGGAAGACAATCCCTCTGTAAACTTGATTTGTTGTTTCTTTTCAATCCTTTCGGCAAGGTTTAAATTGTTTTTGGCTGTGGCATATTCTTCGATGCTAAATTCGTATTCACTTTTCGCATTTGCATACTGCAACTTTAATCTTTGGCCCGTCTCGCTCAATTGAGTCTTGGCTTGCTCTACGGCTATTTTGGCTTGCTGGGTTCTGGAACTTCTGGCCAAACTGCTGAAGATAGGGATGTTCAGGTTCAGTCCAAAATTGGAGTAATTCAACCATTTTTGATTTTGGGAAAAGAATTGAAACTCTTCTCCAAAGGCGTTGTATCCGAAATTAAGATTGGCCGATAATGACGGCAAAGCCTTGCTTTTTTGCAATTTATATTCAAGTTGCCTTTGTTCTTCTAAATTCAGTGCCATTTGATAGTTTATGTTATCCGCAGTGTTGAACTCTTTTTGCGAAAAAGCTAGGTCCAGATTGGTTATTGTTAAGTTTTCCAATTTGTCCGTTAATATCAATTGGTCGTCTATATCAATCCCCAAGGTGATTTTTAGCATCTTATTGGCTATGTCCAATAAACGAACCGTGTTTTTCAAATTACTGTCCAGGGAAGCTAGTGTAATTTGCAATTGTTCTACATTTTCCTCTTCAATCAGCCCGTTCTTAAATGTTTCTTTGGTGTCGAATAATGTTTTTTCTAAAGTACTCTTGTTCTTTCTTAAAATTGCGATGCTTTCCCCTGCCAACAATACGTTTCCGTAGGAATTGATGGTCATTTCTTTGATGTCAAGGTCTGTTTTTTGTTTCGCGTTTTGATAGAATTTCAGATAAGTTTTTGAAGCCTGTAAGGCAACGATATAGGAGCCGTCAAATATCAACTGGCTTAGTGAAACTCGCGCATTCATGTTTTGTTTTGTTCCAAAGGCGACTTCTGCGAATTCACCCTTATTGCCTCCGAAAAATTCTGCGGGCACCAATGACTTTTGCAATTCGAAATTATTTTGGTAATCGACAAAACCGTCTATTTGTGGCAAACCGTCCGCCGTGGTTTCCCATTTTTTCTGCTTGGCAGTTTGAATGTCTCGGCCAGCATTTATCACAGTGTAGTTATTGTCTAAAGCGTGGCTTATGGCCTGTTCAAGACTGAAGGAATGGGTGTTCTTCAGCTGTTCGCTTTGGCTCGAGTCTTGTGATTTTGCGGTGATCGCAAATGTCAAGAATGCCATGAAAATTAGTTTCTTCATTATATGATAGGGTTTTGTAAGTGTTTTTCAAGTTCATTGATTCCCGCAGGGGTCGCCATGGAACGGGTATGGTATTCCAAAATTTCCAATTCTAATTTTTGCGCTTCTTTTTCAGATTGGGTTGTTTCTTTTGCGCTAAATATAAGCGTGTAATAAAATTTGGTGTAACTGTCTACGTTGATGTTTCCTCTGTACAATCCTTGTTTGATTCCTTTTTCAATATTTTGTCTGAAAACGGAGTTGCATTCCGTAATTTCTTTTGCCATTACCTTCTCATATATTTCCGGATAATGTTTTTTCAATTGATAAATGGGTGATGTGTCTGAGGCCTGAAACATTTCCTTAAACATTTTTCGTATCTCAAAATTTTCTTCAATCGCATTATGATTCTTTGCTACAATGTTGTCTATGATTTCATGTACTTCTTTATGGATTAAAGCGGTGCTTTCCTCAACAAGTATTTCCTTGTTGCAGAAATATTTGTAAATGGTTTTTTTTGAAATGCACATCTCGCTTGCAATATCGTCCATGGTGATACTCTTAAAACCTAGTTTCAAGAACATGTCGCTCGCTTTTGTAATTATTTTTTCTTTCATGTTTTGCTCCTTTTTTTAAACTGAAAACTCCAAACTGGCAATCAGTTTTATATCTTGACCTAAGGACAATCCCCCCGTTTGATGGTTAGAATTTGAAGTTAGCCCAAAATCTTTTCGGTTTATTTGCCCGACTACTTCAAATACTGCCTTTTCAACTCCTTCAAAAGTTCTTATTCCAATAAATTCAGCATCAAGTTCCACCACTTTAGTTATGTTGCGAATGGTCATTTCTCCTTTTAAAAAGTTAATGTTGTTGTTTATTTTTTGGAATGAAGTCGATTTAAAATTGATATATGGTAAATCATTTAAATGTAAAAAATCTAAGGTGGTATCCGTATTAGTAATGTCTAAGCAAAATTCAATTGATGCATCTTCTATTTCATCTTTGTGAATGTTTACGTGTCCTTTAAATTTATTGATGGATCCTGCTATGTAGGCAATTATAGAGTGTCTTGCTTTAATGAGAACGTCAGATTGATTAGAATCAACTGTCCATTTTGTCGCTGGTATCGGTAGGGTAGTATTCATAGCTAATTCCAAATGTTAATTTTCAGTGCAAATGTAATAAGGAAACTTTGAATACTAAAATAGTTTCCATTGTATTTTTACATTTTTAACATTTCATTAAGAAACGGGGTTTGTAATCACGGCTGAATGCTGTAAATTAGCCAAAAAATTATTTTCATGCATGCCATTAACCAGTACCAGGACTTTTTCCTTAGCTATTTAGAAAATCAATTTGTCACTAAAGAACCTAGAAATCTATATGAGCCCATTACCTATATTTTGGGTTTAGGCGGTAAAAGAATGCGTCCGGTTTTGACATTAATGGCGGCGGAAGTATTTAATGCAGATTATAAAAAAGCGCTGCCTGCTGCTATGGCTGTTGAGGTTTTTCATAATTTTTCACTTGTTCATGATGACATTATGGATGATGCGCCATTACGCCGAGGAAACCAAACCGTTCATGAGAAGTGGGATGTTAATTCGGGGATTCTGTCCGGTGACGCGATGCTTATTCTGGCATATCAATATTTCGAACAATACGAGCCTGTTATTTTTATGCAATTGGCTAAACTTTTCAGTAAAACAGCACTTGAAGTTTGTGAAGGCCAACAGTGGGATGTTGATTTTGAAACTCGGAATGATGTTACTATTCCTGAATATCTCAAGATGATTGAGTATAAAACAGCTGTTCTTGTCGCGGCCGCCATGAAAATGGGAGCGGTAATTGCTGAAACTTCTGACGAGAATGCCGATTTGATTTATGAATTTGGATTGAATTTAGGCTTGGCTTTCCAATTGCAAGATGATTACTTAGATGCTTTCGGTGATCCGAAAACTTTTGGGAAACAAGTGGGAGGGGATATTATTGAAAATAAAAAAACCTATCTGTATCTAAAAGCAATCGCTTTTTCCAATGAGGAACAAGCGTCACAGTTGACGCAAGTGTTTTCAAAGCGTCTTGATGATAATGCGGACAAGATTAATTGGGTAAAAGAAATTTTCAATGATTCGGGTGCTTCAAAAGCAACGCAGCAGGCAATAGAGGATTATACTTTTAAAGCCTTTGGAACCTTAGAAAAAATGAATATCGGGGAAGACAAGAAAGCGATGTTAAGGGCTTTCGGGGAAAACTTAATGAGTAGGAAAGTGTAGCTTTAGAACTCTGATTTCATTAATTAAAAAACAAAAAACGAATGTTTGTAGCGCCAAAAAATGTCGATTTATTGCTTTCGGAAGCGGAAAAGGAAGCTTTGTACCTCAAGCTAATTGAACAGATAAACAAGGATTTTAATTTGGCCAATGAAGGGATTGATTTTCCGATGAGCATTGCTCCCGACGAATTGAAAATCCAATTGCACGAAAAAATCTATAGGTTGATTCAGTACAAATTTGCCGAATACCTTAATCTACTTTACATAATTGACGTTTCTGAGGAGGAGGTGAAGAGAATGGATGGTTCGGACTTGGTTGTTTTAGCTGAGCAAGTGTCTTTTTTAGTTCTAAAAAGGGAATGGCAAAAAGTCTGGTTTAAAAACAAATACCGTTAATTATAAGTAAATGGCGCTTGGTTTTTAGAAATAAACCCTTACAAACGGCATAAAAGCATCGCTATACACTCCTTTGTTATCGTCTTGTAATACATTATAGCGCACTCCGATAGTGACATTATTTGAGCGGTATCCCGCGCCCAAAAATAGGCCCGTGTTCCAGAAACCTTCCCGAACGTAGGCGGGATCGTTCGGATTTATATTCACGCGTAATTCTTCAAGCTCCGCCGAAAGTTGAATTTCTCTTATCGGGTTGAATAGTGCAATAAGGCTTCCGCCATACAAATGGGAGTTATAATAATTTTTTTGGCTTACATAAGAATATTGCACGCCAAGCCCTAAGGCTACATATTCATTAAAATTATAGATTGCGCTGGGCGTTAATGATATGTCAGTATATCCGGAACCAAAACCCAATCCAATACCACCGCCAATTTGAACATGGTTCCAGAAGTCAGTGCTTGATCTTGGCGTATTGCTTTGTTGTTGGGCAAATAATCCATTCGAAATAAATGAGACAATAAGTACCAAAATTGATTTGGAAACGCGCTGAAAGTTATTTTTTCTCATAAACATCTCGGCTTTTAACATTTTAACACATAAAAGTATTTAAAAGTAAATGTAAATTTAGTGGATTATTGTACTTTTGCCAAACTATTTTAACAAAAAGTATATTCACTAATATTATGGATAGGTTCTCATTTTTAAACGCAGCACATACAGAATTTTTTGCACAATTATACGACCAGTACTTAGAAAATCCAGATAGCGTAGAGCCAAGTTGGAGAAGTTTCTTTCAAGGTTTCGACTTTGGAATGGAGACTTACAATGGTGAAAATCCTGTCGAACATATTGTCGCTGCCGCTTCAGGCACTGTTGACTACTCACAAATTTCTGAAAAACTTCAAAAAGAGTTTAATGTATTAAAACTGGTTGACGGGTACCGTACCCGTGGACATTTGTTCACAAAAACGAACCCGGTAAGAGAAAGAAGAACATTCGAGCCTAATCTTGACATTACTAATTTTGGACTTTCATCAGCAGATTTAAATACTGTTTTTGACGCCGCTAAAATTATCGGGCGCGCTCCTTGCACTTTAGCCGAAATCATACAACACCTTGATACCATATACTGCCAGCACATAGGGGTAGAGTATATGTACATCCGAAAGCCAGAAATTGTAAGCTGGATTCAAGAGAAACTAGGGGTTAACGACAATCAGCCTAATTTTTCTGCAGAAGAGAAAAAATCGATTCTGAATAAATTGAATGAGGCCGTTTCCTTTGAGAGTTTTCTTCATACCAAATATGTGGGTCAAAAACGATTTTCATTAGAAGGTGGGGAAACGATAATCCCAGCTCTTGATGCGTTAATCGAAAAAGCAGCCGAAAAGGGAGTCGAACAGTTTGTTATGGGAATGGCACATCGTGGCCGCTTGAACGTTTTGGCAAATATATTTGGCAAATCAACCCAAGATATATTCGGCGAATTCGACGGTAAAGATTACGATCAGGAATATTTTGATGGTGATGTAAAATACCATTTAGGTCTTACCGCTGATAAAACAACAAGAACAGGAAAACACATTAGCATCAATCTTGCTCCAAACCCTTCGCATTTGGAAACAGTGGGAGCGGTAATTGAAGGAATTACCAGAGCAAAACAGGATAAATATTTTTCGGATGACTTTTCAAAAGTCTTACCAATTGCCGTTCACGGTGATGCCGCAATAGCGGGACAAGGTATTCTTTATGAAATTATCCAGATGGCACAACTTGACGGATATAAAACGGGAGGTACCATTCATATCGTAATCAATAATCAGGTAGGTTTTACAACCAATTATCTTGATGGACGTTCGTCAACGTATTGTACGGATGTTGCCAAAGTAACGCTATCGCCAGTGTTGCATGTCAATGGTGATGATGCTGAAGCCGTGGTTCACGCCATGTCTTTTGCATTGGATTTCAGAATGCAATTTGGTCGTGACGTATTCATTGACTTGTTAGGCTACAGAAAATATGGACACAACGAAGGAGATGAGCCTCGTTTTACACAACCTGTGTTATATAAAATTATTGCCAAGCATCAGAATCCAAGAGAATTGTATGCCGCAAAATTATTGTCGGAAGGTGTCATAGATATCAATTTTGTAAAAGGTCTCGAAGTTGAATACAAATCGGATCTTGAATTAAACCTAGAGGCATCCCGTAAAAAGACCTTGACCGTAATTACACCGTTCATGAAAAATGAATGGGAAGGTTTCGTGCAAGTCACCGATACGCAAATGCTTGAAAAAGTGGATACATCTTATCCAAAGGAAGATTTGACAGTCGTTGCAAATGCAGTTTGTAATTTGCCTTCGGATAAAAAGTTTATCAATAAAATTCAAAAACTGATCAACGACAGGAAAACCATGTTTTTCGAAACCGACAGGTTGGATTGGGCTATGGCTGAACATTTGGCTTATGGTTCGTTGATGAGAGAAGGATATGATGTTCGTATTTCTGGTCAGGACGTCGAGCGTGGAACTTTTTCGCATCGTCATGCCGTTGTAAAAGTCGAAGATTCTGAAGAAGAAGTAGTTTTGATAAATAATTTAGAAGGAGAAAATTTAGGAAAATTTAATATTTTCAACTCTCTTTTATCTGAATATGGAGTTTTAGGTTTCGATTACGGTTATGCTTTGGCTAGCCCGAATACACTGACCATATGGGAAGCGCAGTTTGGGGATTTCAGCAATGGAGCCCAGATTATGATTGACCAATATATTTCTTGTGGAGAAGACAAATGGAACAACCAAAACGGAATCGTTCTGTTGTTGCCTCACGGATATGAAGGACAAGGAGCTGAGCATTCTTCTGCAAGAATGGAGCGTTATTTGCAACTTTGCGCCAGACATAACATGTTTGTTGCCGACTGTACAACGCCAGCCAATTTCTTCCACTTGCTAAGAAGACAAATGAAAACGAAATTCCGCAAGCCGCTTGTCGTGTTTACGCCAAAGAGTTTGTTGCGTGATCCAAGGGTCGTTTCATCGGCGGAGGAATTTGCCACAGGTAGTTTCCAGGAAACTTTTGATGACGAAACAGTCAACAAAGAACAAGTGAAAACATTGGTATTCTGTACAGGTAAATTCTATTATGACATTACCGCCGAAAGAGAAAATAACGGTCGCAAAGATGTTGCCGTTGTCAGAATAGAGCAATTGTTCCCTTTGCCGGTGGAACAATTAAAAGAGATTATAGCGAGATATCCAAATGCAGACGATTACGTTTGGGCACAGGAAGAACCAAAGAACATGGGGGCTTATGGCTTTATGTTGATGAATTTCAATTTAGTGAAATTCAGACTGGCTTCTCTAAAAGCCTACTCAGCGTCAGCTTCGGGAAGTTACACCAGAGCAAAACGACGTCATGCGGATGCCCTGAAAATGGTTTTTGATAAAAACTTATTTTTGTAAAATAAGGAGCTATTTCCCGCTGTTTGCTATATCTTTTTATTGAAAAAATATAGAGGTAATTGCGAGACTAATTGGACATCGAGGCTAGAAAATAAAGCACATAAAAAAGAAATTGTTTTTAGGACAGTTCGAAAATAAAAATTCATAATTTAAAAATTATAAAAGATGATTTTAGAAATGAAAGTCCCATCACCAGGGGAATCTATTAAGGAAGTTGAAATTGCAACTTGGTTAGTAAAAGACGGAGATTATGTAGAGAAAGACCAAGCAATCGCTGAGGTTGATTCTGACAAAGCAACACTGGAATTACCAGCTGAAGCAAGTGGGATTATCACGTTAAAAGCAGAAGAAGGTGATGCAGTGGCGGTAGGGGCAGTAGTTTGTTTAATCGATACTGCAGCAGCAAAACCATCCAGTTCAGTTCCTGCGCCGGCAGCGGCTCCAGTTGCCGAGGCGCCAAAAGCGGCTCCGGCTCCAGCAGCAGCAGCACCGACAGCTCCAGCGGCAACATATGCTTCAGGAACACCATCTCCGGCAGCAAGAAAAATATTGGATGAAAAAAATATCGGTCCGGCTACTGTAACAGGAACTGGTAAGGACGGTAGAATAACTAAAGACGACGCTGTAAATGCAACGCCATCTATGGGAACCCCTACAGGTGGAAGCCGTGGTTCTGAGCGTTCAAAACTTTCGATGTTGCGTCGTAAAGTAGCGGAAAGATTGGTTGCCGCCAAAAACGAAACGGCTATGTTGACTACTTTTAACGAAGTAAACATGACGCCTATCAACTTGATTCGTAATCAATATAAAGAGGAATTCAAAGCTAAACATGCAGGCGTTGGTTTAGGATATATGTCATTTTTCACAAAAGCGGTAACTAGAGCATTGCAATTGTATCCGGATGTGAACTCAATGATGGACGGTGACTATAAAATAGCTTACGATTTCTGTGATATCTCCATCGCGGTTTCGGGACCAAAAGGATTAATGGTTCCAGTTGTTCGCAATGCAGAGAACTTGACTTTCCGTGGTGTTGAAGCAGATATTAAAAGATTGGCCATAAAAGCACGTGACGGACAGATTACAGTTGACGATATGACTGGTGGTACTTTTACGATTACTAACGGTGGTGTATTTGGAAGTATGTTATCTACTCCAATCATCAATCCTCCTCAATCTGGAATTCTAGGGATGCACAACATTATCGAACGTCCAATTGCCGTAAACGGTAAAGTGGAAATTCACCCAATGATGTATGTGGCACTTTCTTATGACCACAGAATTATTGATGGTCGTGAGTCTGTTGGTTTCTTGGTTGCCGTAAAGGAAGCATTAGAAAACCCGATGGAATTATTGTTGGACAACAATCCTAAAAAAGCATTTGAACTATAAAGAAGTATAAGTTTTAAGAACTATCAATCCCTCGTCTGTTGAAAAACGGTCAAGGGATTTTTTTTGGTTTAATAAATCGTGTTAATGTAATTTTTTATGATTTTTTTTATGTTTATGATTTTTTATTGCTTAAAAATTTATTGGGATACTATTTTTTAACAACGAATAATAATAATTTCCCACTACATTACCACAACATTTAATTGAATTATCGGTTTCGATACCCATCCCTAAATTAAGTAAATGCTTGCAATACCATATTTTACTGTCATTAATGATAAATAGCTTGATTAAAATTTTGTATAGTTTTTAGATGCTCTAGTTTTAAAGTGACAACGCAATACATTCATAAATTTGAGAACAACTAAATAACTCAAGCTTATGAAAAAAATTACCCACTTAATTATCTTAATGGTTTCTTCATTAGGGTTTGCCCAAACGCCTACGAGTGCGGCCCCAACACCGCCCTCAAGAATCGCTAGTGATGTGATCTCGATTTACGGCTCTGCTTACGCTAATATCGCGGGCGTCAATACAAACCCAAATTGGGGTCAAAGCACTGTAGTTACCGAAGAGGCGATTGCCGGCAATAATGCTTTAAAGTATGCCAATTTTAATTATCAAGGTACTGATTGGTCAGGCAATCCCCAAAACATTTCTACCATGGAATATTTGCATGTTGATGTTTGGACTGACAATCAAAGCCCAAATGTATATGTAATCAGTTCA
>Ga0209320_10000001_pt1 | contig 117601 bp, 107 predicted proteins | sample Rifsed13ft4_FD_184008 | JGI IMG/M metagenome (GOLD analysis project Ga0209320, IMG submission 184008) | Soil microbial communities from Rifle, Colorado, USA - sediment 13ft 4 (version 2) | ecosystem: Environmental > Terrestrial > Deep subsurface > Rock core/Sediment | place: Rifle, Colorado... | reverse complement strand
TTACCTCTTATTGGTTATGATTGAAAGTTTGCACTTCCATCAAAACCGGTAACCCTCACTTTTTCAAGTGCGGTGTCAGATCAAGTCGAGACTTCTACATTTAAATAGTGCAGATGCGTATTTTCCGAATTATCCAGCTCGCGTACCGCAATGACGTCGAAAAAAAGTGTCTGTCGATACTCATCGGTGAGAGGTTCTCCGGCCTTTAATCGCGCCGCGACGTCCTCGAGTTCAACCAGAACTCTGGCGAGCACAGCCGTTTCAGAGTGTGCGCGTGTTTCAGCAATCGCCGCGGCGATCTGATCCAGCAACTCCTGTCTTGTCCACGAGTTAACGGGCATTTTCCACTCCCAGGCCGGAGGTGTCCCCATCAGGGTAGTAACGAGAAAACGATATGGCCTTTTCTTTTGCCAATTTGATGAGTCGTAGTCTATCCTATTACTACCTTGTCCAATTTAGAATAAGGAGTTATGGAAGAAACCAATAACAGAACAACAGGGATTCCGCATCGCCCAATCAACTATTTCGGTTGGGCGGCTACGTTGCTTTTGATTGTCCCCGTCTTTGCGATGTTGTATGTGAGTGTCGCGCTTTTCTACAGTCCGATTCAGGCCAATGCTGTTATTTTTGTGGCTTTGCCGGCCGCGCCGATGTTTATACAGGTTGAATGGTATGGCGCAGCCCTCACCGGTTTGTATGCTGTTTTCTCCGTAAGCAAAAGCAGGCTGCCTGGTCTGGTTGCTACAATTCTGCTGGCATTGGCCTATGTGCATCTACACCGGGTACTGTTGGGGAATGTTTCTATACCCGCCGGGCTGACTGTCCTTGCGGCAGTATTGGCATTAATAGGGGTGTTTGTTGAGAGACGTCGTACTGGATAATTAAATCAATAGCTTTTTAAAATCAGTTCCGCCTGATGGCGGGTTACTTCTTGTTGCTCGTCCCACAAGAAGTAACCAAGGAAGAGGACGCCCCGGCGACTCGATCTCCGGTTTCCCTCGTCCATGCGTCGCGCCTGTTCAGCATGACCTCCAGGGATGGAGGAAATGCATTAGGATTGTAGGAACAATCCATGCCCAGCATCCAGTGGATGAATTACCCCATCCTCGGCAACTGCTCCCGGCGTTGCTCTCGGTCTCTGTTCCGGACTCGACTCTACCGGTTACATCCTGTAACCGTACCTCGTGCATCCATGCAGTCGTACCTTCCCTTAGGGAAGGGGATACTGGTCGCTACGGACTGACGCACACGGATGTGCTAATGCCGCGGTCACATGGATGTGATTGAGCGGCCCATGTCCTCGGCTTTGGCATCCTGCGTCGCTCTACCGCCTATATCCATATAGGCGTCTCGCGACATTTCCCACATCCTGTGGGTCGCTTTCGCCAGAATGACGTATTAAGTTTGATCTGGTAATTTTTGCCAATGCCTATTCTTACAACTATTGTCAGATCAAATCCTGGTCAATACAAATCAGTAGAGTTTCTCGATTTATGACTGCTTGTTTTCAAGTAAGTGTCCAATCTCATCCGGTGTGAGTGGTTTATGGAAATAAAAACCTTGCACCACATCACATTTGTTTTCCACGAGGAAATTGTATTCCTTTTCAGTCTCCACACCCTCGGCCACGACTTCCAGTTTCATCGCATGTGCAAGCTGAATGATTTGAGTGAGCAACACGGATGATCGTGTTGTGGTAGTCATGTCATGAATGAAGGACCCATCAATCTTCAGCTTTTCTATCGGCAACTGCCGCAGATAAGTCAACGAAGAATAACCAGTACCGAAATCATCCATGCTCACTATGATCCCCATGGCCCTGAGTTCATGAATAGTGCGAATGGTCTCATCGATGTCGCGCAGAAAAACGGTTTCGGTAATTTCCAGTTCCAGGTCTTCCGCTGAGAGACCGGTTTCATTCAGTACCCGTTTTACGGTCTTTACTAACTGTCCTTCCCAGAACTGCTTGGCTGATATGTTTACACTAACGCGATGACTTGGCATGCCGGCATCCTGCCATGCCTTGGCCTGTGTACATGCTGTTTTAAGTACCCATGCACCTATCGGAATAATCAAACCGGTTTCTTCAGCAATCTTTAAAAAGCGATCAGGAGACAAAAGACCCTCTTTGGGATGTTGCCAGCGGATCAGTGCTTCAACGGAAGTAATTTTGCCGGACTTGACGTTTGTTTGCGGCTGGTAGTAAATGACGAACTCTTCCCGTTCGATTGCTCTGCGCAAGGCATTTTCAAGTTCGAGTCGCTCAGTTGCATGGACACTCATATCCGGTTCGAAGAACTGGAAACCATTACGTCCCATCTCTTTGGTACGGTACATTGCGATATCGGCGTTCTTCAAAAGGGTCTCCATATCATTCCCGTCTGCCGGGAAAACAGCAATACCGATGCTGATGGTGGAATATAGCTCGGTGCCCTGAATAGTGAACGGAAGAGAAAAGTTGTTCAGTAGTCTGCGCACGACGGGATAGATCTCTTCGTGGCTGTTCAGTGGTGAAAGCAGAATGACGAATTCGTCGCCCCCTAATCTTGCCACGGTGTCGCTTTCGCGCACGCTTTTATGCAATTGCGCTGCTACTGTAAGCAACAACTCATCGCCGAAGATATGGCCGTAGCCATCGTTAATGTTCTTGAAGCGATCGATGTCCAGCAGAAGCAAACCGAATTTGTGTCTGCCGCGATGGGCCTGCGCGATGGCCTGGAGTATGCGATCGTCGAGTAGATTGCGATTGGGAAGATCAGTCAGTGCATCGTGATTTGCCAGGTAATTCAGTTGGGTTTCATGCTCCATGCGCTCGGTGATGTCGGTAGCCACACCGTCAAACCGTTCCGGTTCCCCCTTGGCATTGCGTGCGACAGCCATTCTGTCTTCCAGCCAGCGTATTTCACCGTCGGGCCGGACGATGCGGTACTGGAGTGTCATGGATCCTTTTTCGATCAGTTCAGGTAGCACTTCAGTGACCCACTGTCGATCTTCCTGATGAACAATGTTGAGAAAAAGTTGGGGATCTTCGTAAAAGTTAATGGCCGATCTGCCGTAGACCCGTTCAGCAGCAGGATTGAGATAAAGCGTTTCGTAGGTGTCTGCGGAAATCGACCACACCACATTATCGATGGTCTCGAGAATAGATCCCAGCCTCTTTTCTGCTACCCTGCGTACGGATGCCATCTTTCCCGTCATGATTCCTCACTGATTATGCATTATTAAGTATCATACCCCTGAGTAATCAAAGGGAAGGATATATTATCTCCATATGCTTTATGATAAAAGATAAAAGAAAAGATAAGGAAGTAAAAGGGGACAGATTTATTTATTGAGAGTCAACGGGGTCAGTCTGAACCTGACATAAAAAACCCCGCCATAGGCGGGGTTTTTGTTCCAGACTAAAAAACTGCCTGGTTGGGTCTATTGCGCAACCACGTTGGTTGCACTGGGGCCTTTAGGACCTTTCTCGGTATCAAAGCTCACACTCTGACCCTCGGCCAATGATTTGAATCCCTCGGCCTTGATGGAATTATGATGAACAAACACATCAGGGCTGCCGTCAGCCGGTGTGATAAATCCATAACCCTTACTATCGTTAAACCACTTTACTGTACCTGTAGCCATTTCGGTTACCTCATTAATTATTAAAAGAACAATGTATTAGCATGCAAATTGTTGACGAAGAATCTCGGAAGAACTGCTGTTATACACCGCGAGGAGTTACCGGGAACCGCTACAAAAACCGCTAATACCTGCACCCTATTCCTTTTCGCACCGGAAAGCCATCTTTTTATCTGTCTCAGGTACAGGGTGAGTTGTCCCCGGTGATGGGCTTGGTGGTTGTAAACCGACAGGGACTGTTACGATGACATCCTCATGCTGGTTCGACAATTGAATTAAGCAATATGACTTCAATTTCCTCGGTAATTTCTTCCTGGCGATGTATGTGGTATTTGCGCATCAGTTCATCCGTTTTCTCGTCAAGCTTTTGGACTGCACCGGTCATATGTTGTATGCGTTTGTGGTTTTCAGCCATTAAAGAGGTGTAACTGATTTCCTGTAAGGCCACAAACAGATAACGATCGAACAGTTCTGAAAAGAATTCTTCGGGTGGTATATAGAGCGCGGGAGGAAAGGCATATGCCGGCCGTTTATCGGGATTATGTCTGAAGGGTGGCACCAGCTGACGAGAGGTCACCTCTTCAGTGTCAGCATTATGAAACAGGGCAAAGACATTCAGCATTGTGTATTTGGTCTGAAGGGTGTCGATATGCATAACGAGAGTATTGATTATGGTATTAATTTCCTCTGTTACATCGGCACCTTCAATAAAGCGTGTCACATGGGGATTGTCCTGCAGTTTCGTGAAGAGTTTGTTTCCTACAGGGATTAACAGGTATGGTCTGTTTACAGTGCGCGCCACACGCTTGTCTAAATGGCTGAGTAATGTTTCATTAAAATCACCGCTGAAACCACGTTCCGACCCGAACAGTATCCAGCAGTCAGTTTCATCGTTGCTCTGGTAAACGGGACAGGGATAAAAGCTGAAAAAATCGTCCGCTATGCGCTCAAGATCTTTTATCAGTATTTGCTGGTTCTCAAGAAGCCTGTCTAACTTGTGCGTTTCCAGTACCGCCAGGTTTTTCATGGCATCCATGATATTTCTGATTTCCAGCAATTGATGCATGCGGTACCTGAGTTTGCGCCGCTGACTCATGTTTTTGAATTCTTGTGTCTGTTGAAGAGTCCCTGCGCCAGTTGTTGCCAGTGTTCCCGTTCCATATCCAGTGCCGGTGAAGATTCCTCAATATATTTTGCAATCTGTTCCAGTAGGCCGGGAATGGCGTCGATCTCGACATCGTCAAAGAGACCATCGTTAAAAGCAACGAGCCAGGCCAGCTGGAACTCGACCGGCATGGGTGTGAATCGCTCCTGTTTAAGGATTTCACGCAGCAAGCGTCCACGTTTGATTGCCTTTTGCATACTGGTTTCAAGTTTTGCGCCGAAGCGGGTAAACATTTCCAGTTCCAGAAACTGCAGATAGTCCAGTTTCATGCGGCCGGACTCGGTTTTGATGTGTTGGTGCTGGGCCTGTCCACCGATACGGGACACGGATTTGCCGATATCGATGGCAGGACGAAAACCACCGGTAAAGAGTGTACGGTCCAGATATATCTGGCCATCGGTAATGGAGATCAGGTTGGTTGGGATGTAGTCGGCTATTTCCCCTTCGTTGGTTTCAATGACAGGCAATGCGGTCATACTGCCGCCGCCATTGGCGGCATTCAGGCAGGTAGAACGTTCCAGTAAACGGGCATGAACGGAAAATATATCACCGGGATAGGCTTCCCGTCCGGGAGGACGCCGTAGTAATAAGGACAACTCACGGTATGTTCTGGCGTGGGTACTCAGATCATCATAAACAATGAGTGTATCGTGCCCTTGCGTCATCCATGACTCAGCGATAGCGCAGCCGGTGAAAGGGGCAAGATGTTGCAGTCCGGGCAGGGCGCTTGCTTCGGCGACGACAATGACTGTGTGGTCCAAGGCGCCGTAATCCCGCAGTATTTCAATGGTATTAACGATAGTTGAACGCCGTTGACCGATAAGCACGTATATACAATACACATCTTTATTACGTTGATTAATGACGGTATCGATGGCAAGCGCACTGCGGCCCAGGCCTTCATCACCAATTAACAGTTGCCGTTGTCCCTTGCCGATGGGGATCATGGTGTCGATGATCTTGCAACCCGTGTAAAGCGGTTTATGAACAAAATCACGGGCGATAATGGGAGGCGAATTTTTTTCCAGCAGGTTATGACCGCTGATATCAGTCAGGGCGCCGAGATCATCCAGTGGCTCACCCAGGGGATCGATGACACGTCCCAGCAGGCCGTCCCCGACAGGTACATGCAGGGATTCTCTGGTGTGACGTACAGCGATACCGGCAGTCAATTTTTCCGTTTGTTTTAACAAGACGGCGCCAACCCTGTCACGATTAAGATCAAAAACAACGGCCTGACTCCCGTCTTCGAATATCAGGACATCATCCATCGCTGCAGAAGGCAGGCCGGAAATCCAGGTAATACCGTCGCCGACGGATACGACATGGCCGGTTTCATGAATACGCAGACCAAAACGGTAGTTTTTAATCTGTTCCGAGCGTGCTTCAAGCAGGGAATTTGTCATCGGACTATCCATCAGTGATCGTGATTCATATCGCCAAAGTATTTCAGTTCTTCCTGCAAGCTGGCCTGTAAATTCCATGACCCGATATCGATAAGTAACCCTGCCAGCAAGGAAGGATCCTGCTTGAACTCGGCTTCGACAGATTGTTTGAGTATTTTTGACAGTGCGTCTTTAATAGCAACCCGGGTTACTTCATCAATGACATAGGCGCTGCTGATATGAACAGGCTCTTTGGTTCCGGTGCAGGCCTTTTGCAGTTCTGCCCGTTGGCCGGAGGACAAATTTTCAAGGTCTTCCAGTACCAGGCGTATAATCGCCGATTCCAGATTCTGGTTTGCAAGGCGGGAAAGTAAATGTGTGCTGAAGGCCAGACTCTGTTCAATGGCAAGCATTTTATTTTTTTGTGCCGCATTGTCCTGTTGCCTTTGTATTAATACCTTCGATTTTTCTTTCTCCTGCTGAATAGATTGTGCGAGATTATCCATCGCCTGTTTTCGCTCCGCCTCAATTTCCCGGTGCAGATCGACCCGGGCTTTGGCTTTTTCCTTTTCCCAGTCTTCCAGTCTGTTTTCGTACTGTGATTTAAGTGATTCCGATTCAACGCGCACTGCGTCCGCCTTGTCCAGACTGTCTTGTATGGTTTGCTTACGCCTGGTGATAATGTCCATCACCGGCTTGTAAAAAAAATGCTTGAGCAGCCAGACGAGGACAAGAAAATTAATAATTTCGAGAATAAAGGTGGACCAGTTAAGTTCCATGGCGTCTCTTTATAAGAGGTCAATTAAGTAAGGATTAATTCAGTTAAATACCGGTGATTGACTATTGCAATAAATATTCAAGTAACGGATTCCTGAATAAAACGATTAGTACGATAACCAGTACGTAAATTGCCAGCGATTCGATCATGGCCAGCCCGATGAACAGGGTGCGCATGATGGCACGTTCCGCTTCGGGCTGCCTGGCCAGCGCCTCCAGTGCGCTACTGATTGCCTTACCCATGGCGAATGCGGGTAGCAAAACGCCAATCGCAATCGCCAGGACAGCAGCGACGGTTGAAGCCAGAGTAAACCACGTCATATCAGACATAAACTATTCCTCCTGTTTTTGATATCGAAGCTGTTGTGATTGCAAGCCGCCGGCAATGTAGATCAACGCCAGCATGCCAAAAATATAGGCCTGCACCAACGCTTCGATAATGTGCAGCATTAATATGGGAATGGGGACCAGGAAACCGGCAATAAAGAGGACCAGCAGTGCCGCTATTTCGAGACTCATGATATTACCGAACAACCTTACCGCCAGTGCTACCGTTCGCGTGATCTCGCTGATGATGTGAAAGGGCAGCAGGATGGGACTGGGACTGAGATAGTGTTGCAGGTAGTTTTTTATTCCCTGGGCACGTATACCAAACCAGTGCGCGGCCAGAAATACCAGAAATGCCAGCGCTGCAGTGGCGGACAGATCCCGTGTCGGGGAATGCACGCCGGGGATGAGTCCGGAAAGATTCGCAATGACAATGAATATCCACAGGGAAGCGATAAACGGCAGCAATTGTTTTGCATGTTGAGGCGCAACGGCAGTAATCGCCGCTTCAATGGTGGAGACGACGCCTTCGGCAGCGGCCTGCATGGGGGAGGGATGTATATTTAACCGGCGTGTTATTAACCACATGCTTGTCACGAGTAATAACATAATGCACCAGGTCGTGAAAATCGTTTCGCTGACGGCAAGCGAGCCGAATCTGAACCAGTGTTCCGGAAGAATTTCCTGCCCTTGCATTGCCTATTCCCGTTCCATTATGAAGAGATACACATTTATTGCTCCGATAATCACGCCAAGCATAATCATTCCCATGGTCCACCTGATGGAATAATAGTCCATGAGACTGTCAAGCCAATTCCCGATATAGGCGCCTGCAACAATTGGGAGAACGAGTAATAGTCCCAATACGCCGGTATAAACAGTTTGTGCAAGAAGCGTGGACTTTTCCCGCTCTGCTTTTTTTATGCGTTTGGCCTGTTGTTCAATCTGTTTTTTCAGTTGTGTGTCATTCATTGCATTTTTTGAAGAAGTTCATGAACATTTATTCAACTCTTGCTCATTTCCAGCATTCGCTTGAGGATATGCGCTTCGATATTGCGCAAATTATGTTTCATTGTGGCCAGTTCTTCTTCTTCCTTCGCCAGTGTGTCCAGCAGGGCCCGGGTAATATCTTCATAGTTTACACTCATGAAATAACGCCGTGTGTTGAGTATTAATTTGTTGTCAACAAAATAGAGAATGGCGCCGGGCAGGGCCAGATATTGCCAGGGACCGGTTTCCGTCTTGAAGCGTGCCAGCCCGAATACCAGTGAAGTCATCATGCGTGCATGATCGGCCTCTATTCCAAAACTGCCGGAGCTGTCTTCACCCACAAATGATGTGACACTGTTAATGTTTTGCGAATGTGAAGAACCCCTCAGGACAAGTTGAAAGCTGTTCATTGTCCGGCCTGCAAGGAGCCAGTCATGTAACATTTGACTTCAGGTGTTTCATCATAGGCTCCGGTCAGAAATCCATCGCAATCATTCAGTGTCTGTTGCAAGGATACGGAAACACCCTGTATGCCGGTTTGTTTTGTTGTCATCCAGAACGGTTGAGTCAGATAACGTTGTAATTTACGTGCGCGCATGACGATAAGGCGATCACGCGCCGATAATTCCTCAATACCAAGCATGGCAATGATGTCTTCCAGTTCATGATAACGGGACAGATGTTCACGCACGCCTTCGGCAATGGTGTAATGCCGTTGTCCCAGGGTATGGCGGTCCATCAGTTTGCTGCTCGAGCGTAATGGATCAACAGCCGGATAAATGCCTTTTCCGGCCTGGGAGCGGGACAGTATGACGGTGGTATCCAGATGACTCAGTATGGCGGTAACAGCGGGATCAGTCATGTCATCGGCCGGAACATAGACTGCCTGAACCGATGTAATGGCACTCTTGCGCGTAGATAATATTCTGTCCTGCATTTCAGCTACTTCAGTGGTTAATGTGGGTTGATAACCTACCGTTGCCGGCATGCGTCCCAACAGACTGGAAATCTCGCTGCCCGCCTGGACAAAACGAAATACATTATCCATGACAAATAATACTTCCTTCTGCAGGGTGTCACGCAGGTATTCAGCATAGCTCAATGCAGAAAGCCCTACCCGGAAACGAACCCCGGAAGATTCATCCATCTGTCCGAAGACCATGAGTGTCTGCGGCATGACACCGGTTTGCACCATCTCGTGCCAGAGTTCGTGTGCTTCGCGAATGCGCTCGCCAACACCGGCAAACACAGAGACGCCTTTATGGATAGATGAAATCGCATGCATAAATTCCATGATCAGTATGGTCTTACCGACACCGGCCCCGCCAAACAGACCCGTTTTACCTCCTTTAATAAAAGGACAGAGGAGATCAATAACCTTGATGCCTGTTTCCAGCAGCCCTTCCGTTTTTGTGGTTTCATAAAGCGCGGTCAGGTTGCCATGGATATTACGATAAACTTTGGTGTCCAGAGCATCGTTTCCATCAAGCGGTTCCCCGAAGATATTCAGTACGCGTCCCAGACAGTTTTCGGATACGGGTACATGCAAAGGTGCGCCGGTATCATAAACAACCATACCGCGTTGCAGACCGGAAGTACTATGCAGGGTAATGGCCCGGATACAGTTTTTGTCCAGATGCTGGTGAACTTCAAAGAAATAAGTTATGTGATCAAGGGAAGTGTACAAAGCCCGGCGCAATGGTGGCAGTTGCTCGCAAGCAATGACGACCACGGGGCCATGTACTTCGGTAATTGTTCCAATACGGGTATGAGACGCTGAACTTTTATGTTCAATATCGCTTTTGCAATCGGAGGTGCCGGTTGGATTTTCTTGCACAATCGAAACGTTATCCGGAGTTACAGGATTTTCTGTCGCTATCATAGCCAGTACATTTAACGCTGGAGTACATATTGTCCCGGCGCATTACCCAGCGGTTTGTATCCTTTATCCGGCGCCCCCATGGCCGGCGGGCCGGTTTCACCGCTGGAATGTTCCTTAAGCCAGGCGTCCCATTCCGGCCACCACGAACCTTCCCGTTCAGGCACTTCATCGCGCCATACCCCCGGTCCGACATACGGAGCATCAGACGATTTGTCGGCAATCTGATAAATACGACCACGATGGCCGGGCTCGTTGACAACACCTGCATTATGCCCGCCGCTGGTCAACACAAAAGTAACATTGCTATCAGTCAGTGCATGAATTTTGTAAACCGACTGCCACGGAGCAATATGATCTGTGCGCGTGCCAACAGCAAATATGGGAAGTTTGACATCACGCAGGGAGATTACAACACCATCTACCCGGTAATTTTCCTCTGCCAGTTCATTGGAAAGATACAGTTGCCGCAGATATTCCGAGTGCATTCGATATGGTAACCGTGTTGCATCCGTGCTCCAAGCCATCAAATCAAACATGGGCGACCGCTCTCCCATCAGGTAATCATGTATGACGCGTGACCAGATAAGATCATTCGAACGCAGAAACTGAAAAGCATTTGTCATCTGCCATGCATCCAGGTAACCCTCTTCCCACATCATATCTTCGAGAAAGTCTATCTGGCTTTCATCAATAAACAGTTCAAGCTCCCCCGCCTCCGAAAAATCAGTCAGACTGGCAAACAGCGTCATGCTGGTGAGCCGGTCATCACCATCCCGGCTCATCGCTGCTGCTGCGATTGAAAGCAATGTGCCACCAAGACAGTAACCCACACCATGTATTTTATGTTCCGGAACAATCGCATTAATAACATCAAGAGACGCCATAATGCCTGATTTACGGTAATCATCGAGACTCAGATCCCTGTTTTTTCTGTCCGGGTTCTTCCAGGAGATCATAAAAACGGTATATCCCTGGTTGACAAGCCACCGCACAAGTGAATTACCGGGTGAAAGGTCGAGGATATAATATTTCATGATACAGGCCGGAACGATAAGTACAGGTTCAGCTTGTACCTTGCCGGTTGTTGGTGAGTATTGAATCAGTTCAATAAGATGGTTCCTGTATATGACTTTGCCCGGCGTGACAGCGACAGTTTTCCCCGGTACAAATTCTTCTGAGCCAGCACGTGGTTGCTTTGAGATATATCGCCCCACATCTTCGAGCCAGTACCTGAAGCCGTTGAAGAAATTCAGTCCGTGTTTGTCGATCGTCCGGTGAATGATTTCCGGATTGATGAACGGCATGTTACTGGGGGAAAACATGTCCATGTATTGCCGCATTGTAAAATTGACAATCTTCGTGTGATGTCCGCTTAACCCGCTTATGTCAGTGGTCGCATTGTGCCACCATTGTTGCGTTAGCAGAAAAGATTGGTAGATGACATTGAATGGCCATACCTGCCATTCATCACCTTTAAAGCGGGCATCTTGTGGTAATGGCTCAATGCACGGCTCACAGTCACATCCGCGAGTTGCTTGCGGTAGAAAGGCAGCCAAACGCATGGCCTTGCGCCAGGCTTTTTCCGTAAGCTGGCCCTGTTTGCCCGGTGACATGGCAATATGCCAGGCCCAATCGGCATATGCACCCATAATGGAAGCTGGCGAAACACCTGCGGTCAGGTGTCCAAGCCAGGCATTGAAAAGGTGATCCAGGGTTTGCCTGGTACCTTCGGTGATATCTGCTTCTTCATCGCAGGTGCATTCCATGCGGACTGCAATATGTTTGTGTGTCGGTTTTGGTCCCGGTGCTACAGGCCTCGCTGTTTGTCGCCGCTGACGTGCCTGATGCCCGGTATCGAGAGGGGTTTGTGTTGTGGTTTTGTCTGCGGTAGTACTCACTTTTATCAATACCTTAAATACGGAGACCCCGTCAATCTCAATTACACAGCCATTGAAATAATCATTTTCAAGAATATAAATGGCGGTATGACCAAATCATTTCAGCCATCTTCCGTCCCAGGCCACGGCCAGCACCGGTTACAACAACCAACTTATAGTCGGGATTCTTGCAAAAAACACATTAATTCCTGGCTGGTCTGAAACAAAAATTAAGGAGGATTAATATTCAGTTTGTCCTAATCGCCTTAACTACCGCTCTTGTTTCTAACTGTTTTCCCGGAAACCTAGCTTGAGGTTGAAGGTTTCTTGGGTCATTTACCGGTTGATCCCTTGCTCCCTGGCTGTCCGCCTGTCCAACTGGACAACCATTGTTCCTGCATATCCACGGCACGTTGTGCAAAATCCTGCCAGTTTTGTACGAACATCTCGCCGGGTTCCTGTTTTGCCGGTGAGGCATTCCGCAACATGTCGAACCAGGTTTTCCAGAGCCGGTGTTGCATATCAATCCATAAACCAATACTCGCTTCAGCCCGGGGTTCCCATTGAACCGCATCCGGAGATGCGTTACTTGCCTGCTCGACAGTCTTGATCAAGGCATTAAACGATTGTTGCTGGGCATCAAGAACACCATTCACTTGCTGTTCCAGAGCATCGATTGCCTGGCGCCATACGTTTTGTGGTGTACCTGTTCCGGCTTTCTGCAGGGTGCCAAACCACCCTGACAGCAATTTTTGTTGCTGTTCCATGCATGAGTGTTGAAATTCGGTTATTTGATCAGACCAGTCCGTCATATACACTTCCTCCCCATGTTGTGAATCAATACAGGATTTTTCAATCCTGACGTCCTTTCAGGTTCTTTCAATAATAACTATAGGCATAAAATATCAATTGTGCACAGGCTTGAATTGATCTGGATCAACGATCCTCTGATAATTCAAGGATTAGGGAAATGACATATATATCAAATAAATAAACTGTTTTTTTAATTAAATTCCGGAAGCCAGGGGATGCCGGTAATTCCGGTTCATAACCAGGTTGTTTGATGAGTGTGGTGCGTTGATCCTGTTGATGGGTTAGTTGGTTGAACATATGCATCACCAGTGCCCCTGTGGGTATATTGCGGGTTTTCCATCCACTATGCCAACCAGTTGCAATTTCAGCATTACGGTCTATTTTGAAAAAAACTTCCAGAAAATCAGCCCTGGCCAGATCAAGGGAAAAAACCATGAGTAAGGATTATTCAACACAGCAAATTTACCGTTATGACGTAAGTTACTATGCGGGTGGCAAGGCAGAAGGGCTTCGTTATCAGGCCATGATTGGCCTCAGGAATGACCTGGATCGATTGATTGCTGTCACCTATTTTCATCTGGATGATGAGGTTGAATCACCGGCAGTGAGTAAATCAGAAAATGGACTCATAGTGATGCATTTTCCTATATCTGCTTTTTTCCGAATCATTGATTTACTGCGGAATGAGAAACCGGCATACCTGCGCCATCGTGATGGCAAACCGTTTGTAGCTGCAATTGATACTTCCACTGAACCGATTGGGGAAGGCAATGAGTGACCAGCGGCAATCAGAATATTCCGGTTAGCTGTATTCTTCCTGTCCAATCAACAGGGTCAGTGTGACGTGCAAGGATGCACTAATGACGTGAGCGCAAGGAGCGCACGATTGCATGGATGCACGACCACATGGATGTGGGAGGTAGAACAATGCCTTGAGCAATTGTCGAGGAGGTAGCGTAACGTCTGGAACAGTTACCGGGGAACGGGCGATGGATTCTCTATGTTTAATTTGATCACTAATCCTGGCAATCCACTCATCTAGTCCCACCAATAGATACCACCGGTGGTGGAAGAATTCCGGTGATTTGTATTTTCCTTATACTATTATTTAAATAAATCACACGCATACACCGGCCGGGAGAAGTGTGCCTGGACCCTGAATTGTCTGAAAAAAAACGGGGTTATTATAAAAAATGATAAATAATGGATATAAATATAATCTTGAGAGTGGCAGTTCTTGTTGCACTGCTCTTCTGAGACGTTGGTCGTCCGGGTGAAGATAGCGGTATTTAACAGGCTGGATCGTATCTTGTCGGTCATGCCGCATTGGCAGGTCACGCTAATGGCTCTGATACTAATCTTCCTGCTGGCATTGCTTGATCACATCACAGGGTACGAGATTTCCTTCCCGGTTTTTTACCTGATCCCGATTGTTCTGGTCACCTGGTACGTGAACAGGGATATGGGATTAGTCATGTGTCTGTTATCAGGTACCGTGTGGCTGGTTGTGGAATTATTGTCAGCCTACTCGTATAGCCAGGCGTGGATTCCCTACTGGAACGCCATTGTGCGACTCATGTTTTTTGTAATTACTACCTATCTGAGCGCAGCAGTCAGAATGCATTTACAGAGGGAAAAGGTTTTGGCGCGGACGGACCTGCTCACGGGATTGAAGAATTTGCGCTGTTACAAAGAGCAAGCTGAACTATTGTTTAGTAATGCGTCCCGCCATCGATTTCCGATCACGGTCGGATATATCGACCTTGACGGTTTCAAATATGTCAATGACATACGGGGGCACGCAGAAGGTGATCGAGTACTCAAAGCGATCGGTGCCGTGTTATCGCTTGTTACCCGTGAAGGCGACGTTGTTGCGCGTGTCGGCGGGGATGAATTTGGCATTGTGCTGCCGAACACGGACATGCCGGGCGCCAGGGTATTCTTCGACAGGCTCCATCAACAACTGTTGCACGCAATGAAAGACGGTGGCTGGGAGGTTGGTTTCAGTATCGGCGTTGTTGTGTTTATCAAGCAACTGCCCACATTTGACGATGCTGTGAAGCGGGCTGATGCTTTGATGTACCTTGGCAAACAGACTGGCAGGAACAAGATCATCTACCACCTGTTTCCCGAGGTAGATGCATACGTCCAACAAGCGGATGCAACGTAAGAATCAAGGGGCCAGATCAGATTGTTTACAGGTGTCTCTTTTAATTTTTTCGCAAAAACAGGAGGACTAAAGCAATAAATGCGAAAATGGCCCCGGAATAAAAAGTGACTGAAGCACCGTAGATATCCCACAATAGTCCGGCGAGGAGGCTCGCAAAGAGCATTGCAATCCCGCTGACCAGATTAAAAAAGCCAAATGCAGTGCCACGTAATCTTTCCGGTGCGGCTTCAGCCACCATGGTGGCCAGCAATCCCTGTGTTATTCCCATGTGCAATCCCCACAATACAACTCCGGTGAAGACCAGCCCTAATCCCTGGGCATGGGCCAGTATCAGATCGGCGCTTATCAACACAACCAGACCGGCAACGATCAGATTTGTATGATTCATGCGGTCAGCCAATCTTCCTGCCGGATAAGCCGAAAGGGCATAGATAATATTCATGGTGATCAGGATTGCCGGGGCAAAAGTATCCGGCAAACCAATGTCCTGTGCCCGCAGGATCAGAAACGCCTCGCTGAATCTGGCCAGTGTTAAAACTCCACCAATCGCAACGATCCACCAGTAGGCCACAGTGAATTGATTCAGAACGGCCAATTGAATGGGAGGGTTAACTTCCGTACCGGAATGTTTACGTTCGGGTTCCTTGATACCTGTCACCAGTAACAACACGGCCAGAAAGGCCGGAATGGTCGCGAACCAGAACACCTGCCTGAAATTACCCGCTAACAGGAGCATCAAAACGATGCCGAGCATGGGCCCCAAAAAAGCGCCCACGGTGTCCAGAGCTTGCCGTAACCCGTACGCCGCGCCGCGCATTTCAGCGGGAGTCAAATCTGCAATCATGGCATCTCTTGGGGCACCCCGGATTCCTTTTCCAATCCGGTCTGTAAACCGGGCGAAAAAGACCCAATGGACTGTGCCCGCCATGGCAAACACTGGTTTAGACAATGCCCCTAAACCATATCCCAGAACAGCCAGGCCTTTCCGGCGCCCGATGTAATCACTGATCATTCCGGAGAACACTTTAACGATCAGCGCAGTGGATTCGGCGAATCCTTCAATCACCCCGACCGTGAGCACACTGGCCCCCAGTGCTGAAACGAGAAAGACCGGCAACAGGCCATGTATCAGCTCGGATGAAATATCCATGAACATGCTGACAAAACCGAGTATCCAGATACTCGCCGGGATTTTTTTTGATAGATGCATATTTTCAGGAATATGAAATCAGCAGAATCAGTATCAATAGATCAGTATCAATTGATCCTGTGACCGGCGTTCAGGACTTAACCATTTTGGACCGTTTGGGTTTATTGGTCCCCGGTATCTGGCGGTTTGCCCATTCGATGATGGCCCAGATGACAGTATCCAGGGTTTTGCCGGTATCAGTTAAATGATATTCATAACGTACCGGACGCGTCTGGTAGGGGGTTTTGAAGACCAGTCCGGCTTTTTCGAGGCGTTGCAGTCTTTCTGCCAGGATGTTGGTGGTTATCCCTTCCCCGGATTCATGAAACTGATTGTAACGATGCTTGCCTTTGAACAAATCACGGATGATGAGCAGTGTCCATTTATCTCCCATCAAATCCAGGGTGCATGCTATCGGACAAATAGAACGCTTGAAGCTGTTCGCCTTTAATCGCCGGGTTTCAGTCTTGATAGTCATTGCGAGTGTATATTATAGGAATAGTGACTTGCAAAATACAAGTTAAATCCTATAATCTGATAATCTGGAAATTATGCAGGAGAACTCTTCATGAATGAATTCAAACAAAAATACGGTCCATGGGCCCTCATTACCGGGGCTTCATCAGGTATCGGAATGGAATTTGCGAGGCAAATAGCGGAAAAGGGCCTGAATCTGGTGCTCGTTGCGCGCCGGGAAGACAGATTGAAAACACTGGCCGAAGAACTCAGGGGCAAGCATTCAATAGACGTAAAAATTATTGGTGCTGATCTGTCCGGTGATGACTTTTTGCCCATACTCAAAAAAGCAACATCAAATCTTGAAATCGGGTTATTGATCAACAATGCCGGGCTCACCACCACAGGCACAGTCATTGATAATACCCTGGAGGATGAACTGAATTTATTACACGTCAATTGCCGTGCACCGCTGATGCTGGCGCATGAATTCGGTAAACAAATGCGGGATCGCAAACGCGGTGGAATGATTTTCCTGGGTTCCTTATTGTCTTTTGCTTCCGTTCCATACTGGGCCAATTATGCGGCCTCGAAATCCTATGATCTGATGCTGGCCGAGGGACTGGCTGCCGAGATGAAAGAACATAATGTGGATGTGCTCGCCTTATGTCCGGGATTTGTACGGACGGAATTTGCGGAGTTTGCCAAATTGAACGATTTGATGGCGATGAATGTGCAACCCGTGGTGAGTCTCGCCTTGCGCAAACTGGGGAAATCCAGGGCGGCCATTCCCGGCATCATGAATAAATTAAATGCTTTATCAACTCGCCTGCAACCCAGGTTTCTGAATTCCCTGATTTTCGGATTGGTGGTCAGGCCAACACAAAAGCTTAATCACTAGACAACCTTGTCTGGAAAGTAAAGTCACACCAGAAAAATAATTCTATGGATAAAAAACCGGAGTACTTGATATAGATCAAAATATGCAGCGGCAGTTTGCGGTGCAATCCCGCGTAAATACAAACTGAGACGTTAATGGGCCCTGTTTGTTCAAGTAGGCTATACTTCATAAACGGCGGGTCATTCCCCGTCGTTTTAACCCAAATGGTGTAGCTGATATGCTCCCGGAACGTCCACACCGCAGCATAACCATCCTCAGTCTGTCTTGCATGCCGAAGTTCAGAACCGCTGGTTTCCTCATCTCGAGAAGGTGTGACGCGACATGACCGGCGTCTACGATTTGCGGTTGGTAGCACTTTCCCTGATCGTCGCGATCATCGCATCCTTTACAGCCCTGGAGCTGGCCGGGCGTGTGAGCCAGACACAGGGCAAAAACTCCTGGGTCTGGCTGATCGGCGGGGCGTTTTCCATGGGCACGGGCATCTGGTCGATGCATTTTATCGGCATGCTGGCGTTTCACCTGCCGATTGCCATGGCGTACGACGCCGCAATCACGATGTTGTCCATGGCGATCGCCATCGTGATGTCGGGCCTGGCGCTGTTCATGGTGAGTCGCCCGACCCTGACCGTGCAAAACATCACGGCAGGCGGTGTGCTCATGGGTGCCGGTATCAGCACCATGCACTACACGGGAATGTACGCAATGCAGATGTCGCCCCCGATTGTATACGACCCGCCCTTGTTCATCACTTCCGTCATTATCGCGATCGTGGCTTCATTCGCCGCTTTGTGGATCGCCTTCCAGTTGCGCCTCAAGCACTTCGGTGTTGCGGTCCTCGCCAGGCTCGTTAGTGCGTCCGTCATGGGGCTCGCCATCACCGGTATGCATTATACAGCCATGGCCGCCGCGCAGTTCGCGCCCGACAGCCTCTGTCTCGCAGTAGATTCCGCCGGCGGCATGCAAAACGAAATGCTGGCGCTGACCATCGGCATCACGACTATCTTCATCCTGGTGATCACGCTGGGAATATCGGCGCTCAACGCCCATTTCGCCCAGCATACCGCGAAACTGGCAAACTCGCTGCAAGAGGCCAACGACCAGTTGCGCTACCTTGCGCTTTACGACGGCCTGACCGGGCTGCCGAACCGCATGCTGCTGGGGGACCGGATGACGCAGGCCGCATCCCGTGCCGATCGCTACAGGAAATTCTTCGCCCTGTTGTTCATCGATCTCGACCAGTTCAAACCGGTCAACGATACCTACGGTCACGACGTCGGCGACAAGTTGCTGAGTGCCGTGGCGCAACGGCTGGTCAGCAGCGTCAGGAAAGCGGACACGGTCTCCCGCACCGGCGGCGACGAATTCGTCATCGTACTGAGCGAGATCCGGGACCCGATGGACGCTGCCATGGTCAGCGGCAAGATCCTCAACGTATTATCGCGGCCTTTTCTCATCGAACGCTACCAGGTAGTCATTTCGGGAAGCATCGGCATCAGCGTTTACCCCAACGACAGCAAGGAAGTTAACATACTGAAGGCCAATGCCGACGTGGCCATGTATAACGCGAAACGGGATGGTCGCAACAGCTACCGCTACTACGTACCGGAAATGAAACCGCCAGCAACCAGTGACGACCTATGATGCACTGCGAGCCATTTCAATTATTTTTGCAACGTTTCCAGAACTCGAATTATTTCACTGCTATGATTCTCAGGATTTACGTCACGATAAAATTTTGCAATCTTTCCTTCCGGATTAATAATGAATGTATGTCGTTTGGCTACCTTGATTGGACCCAGAGACCAGAGGGCATCATAGCTTCTGGCCACTTTTGCATCGCCATCCGAGAGTAAAGGAAAGGGCAGGCCGTGTTTCCCGGAAAATTTTGCATGTGATTCAGTATTGTCTACGCTGACACCAAGCACTTCTGCATTCAGTTTCCGTATTCTGAAAATATCATCCCTGAAATTACAGGCCTCAGTCGTGCAACCGGGTGTATCGTCCTTGGGATAAAAATACAGCACCACCCACTTGCCATTGTAATCCGAGAGTTTGTGCGGTTTGTTGTACTGGTCAAACAGCTCAAAATCAGGTGCGGCCTCACCTGCTTTAATCCCGGCCTTGCCGGATGAGGAAAATAACATAATGAAAAATAACAGTGATAAGTTAATTAATGTATAGCGCATAATCTATCAAATAAAACCTGAAAGTGGATAGCCCCATCTTATGAGGTCATTATTATTTACAGCACCGGTCTAGTGGACAATAGATCCACGGTGAAGTATACACCTGCACGCCGAGCCTGCACATTTCAATGCAAGTGTCCGTAGTCTCATTTTTCTTTTGGTGGTGGATCATAAAAACTGGCCAGAATTCCCAGTATCATAATCATAACGATCCCCCAGACTTCCGGATGGCGTTGACTCCAGGCATAGGAAAGACTTGCGTAGAGCATAAATAATGTCGAAAGACAGAAGATGACCGGCAGCCAGGGATACCACGGGACTTTGAAACCGGATTGGGTATGGTCACTTTTCACGCGCAGTATGAACAAGGCTATCGCTACCAGCAAAAAGAAGAACCAGTGCAAGGGTGCGCTGAAAACCACCAGACGCTCGAAGGTATTTCCATTCGTACCCAGACTGATGATCAACACAATTGTAATGATGGCCTGAAATGTAAGTGACCAGACCGGCGCATCCAGCCGGCTGTTCCAGGTGCCTAACAAACGGTACAAATGATGTTCCTGCCCCATGGCGTAATAAATCCGGGCCTCGGTAAATATCATGCCGTTGATGTTACCGAGGCAGGTGATGCAGATCAGCAGACTGATGAACAGGGCGCCCATCCCGCCAAAGCTGATGCGTATCATGTCCGATGCAATGGATGAACTTGTAATCATACCGTCCATTCCCAGGGTGCGTAGAAAAGCGAAGTTGATCACGACATAAATGCCGGTAATCAGAACAATGCCGATGATCAGTGAGCGCAGAATATTTTTTTGAGGATGAATGACCTCCGCCGCCACATACGAGATATTGCTCCAGCCACCGTAGGTAAACAGCACCAGGATCATCGCCAGGTAAATATTGCTTTCGCGAGGTGATGGGTAATTGGCGGCCCGTAATTCCAGAGGAACAGTGAATAACAATCCAACACTAATGATAATCAGCAGGCCGAGCACCTTGACCGCAGTCAGAAGATTCTGCGTCCATTTACCGCTTTGTACGCCGATGATATTGATCAGTGTCAGCAGTATTACTGCCGCGATGGCATAGGTAATAAATTCATGTCCCCCCGTCTGGAGCGGGAAGATCTGCTGTGCATAATGAGCAAAGATAAACGCGATCGCGCCGATATTGGCGGGCCGTACCAGCCAGAAACCCGCCCAGGCAAAGAGGAAACCCATTCTCCGGCCGTAAGCCTTGTTAATGAAAATATAATCCCCACCTTCTTCGGGATAGCGGGTGACAAGTTCTGTATAACATAAGGCCCCGATCAGCGAGAGCAGGCCTCCCAGCAGCCAGATCAGGATTAACCAGACCGGTGCAGTGACGGATTTGGCAACCAGAGGAGTGGTTTCATAAATGCCTGCACCGATGACAATACCCACGATGATGCAGGTAGCATCAAGGAGTGTCAGTTGCTGTTTCGGTCTGGCAGTGAAGGTAGCAGGTTGATTCATGGGTCAACAGTATGCCGTGTATGATCATGAATCAATGATTTGATATACTGGTCATGTTGACACAGATTATATGAAAATATTGAATTCTGTGGCTAAAGTTAGTCTACAATAAATATATAGAATAATGATATATATCAATACAGGTTGTATGTGAAATTACATATTATGAGGTATCTACTAAATAGAATCTGGTGATTGTTTAATATTCAGTTCCACTGGTTTCAGGGAGAATAATTTTATGGGAAAAACGCAATCTCATATCATTTCTTCGGCTAGAGAGCTCACGCAAAACAAGCAACTCAAGCCGTCTGGTTTTTGGGCCCTTGGCTCAGGCAATGTTAATGAATTTGACCGTTGGCTGGTCCGTAAACTGCTAGACAACATTGGCAAACCACCGCTTTCATTTCTTCTGTGGAACAATGAGGAAATTACCTCTCCCGATATAAAACCCCATGCCCGGATCCGGATCAGAAGCCGGTATGCCTTGTATAAATTATTGCTGAATCCGGAATTGAATTTTGGTGATCTCTATAGTGTAGGGAGTGTTAATGTTGAGGGTGACTTGCCTTCATCGCTTGTGGATATCTATCACGCCCTTGGCCGGGTTAATAGTAAATCGTTGCTGTCTAATTTTACCCGCCCGGCCTTCCAGCAACTGAATTCCCCGGACAAGGCGCGCGGTAATATTCACCACCACTATGACATTGGTAATGCATTCTACAAACAGTGGCTGGATCGTGACGCTATGCAATATACCTGCGCCTATTTTCCGGGTCCGGCGATGACCCTGGAGCAGGCACAAACTGCCAAAATGCATCACATTTGCCGCAAATTGCGGTTGCAGCCCGGCCAGACAGTCGTCGAAGCAGGTTGTGGTTGGGGTGGCCTCGCGCTTTTTATGGCCAGAGAATATGGTGTGAGTGTCAAGGCGTATAACATCTCTCACGAACAGGTCATTTATGCGCAACAACAGGCTGCTGAAACAGGACTGGCACAACAGGTTGAATATATAGAAGACGATTACCGGAATATAAAGGGAGATTTTGATGTTTTCGTTTCTATTGGCATGCTGGAACATGTCGGAATTGAAAACTATCAACAACTCGGCGCAGTGATTGATAACTGCCTGAAAGAGCAGGGCCGGGGCCTGATCCATACTATTGGCCGCAACCGGCCAGCACTGCTGAATGCCTGGATCGCGACGCGTATCTTCCCCGGTGCGTGCCCACCCAGCCTCAGCCAGATGATGCACATTTTTGAACCCAGGGAATTTTCCATACTGGATATCGAGAACCTGCGCCTGCATTACGTGAAGACACTTGAACACTGGCTGTCACGGTTCGATCAGAATATTGAACAATACCGCAAAAGCTATGGTGAAGAATTTATACGCACCTGGCGTTTGTATCTTGCCGGTTCCCTAGCGGCATTTACTTCCGGCAACATGCAATTATTCCAGGTACTTTTCACTCGTCCGCATAATAATGATCTGGACTGGTCCAGGGCGTATTTGTACCAGAACCATCCACCTGTCTGAACGGGACCGTTTTATGGACCAATGTGATGTACTTATCGTCGGCGGTGGTCCGGCCGGTTCGTCATTGGCCTGGGCCTTGCGTAACAATGGGCTGGATGTGTTGATCATGGATAAACAGAATTTCCCGCGTAACAAAATCTGTGCAGGCTGGATCACACCGGCGGTTATCGATGAATTACGAATCGATATTGATGACTATGGCAGGCAGCATACCCTGCAACCGATTCACGGATTTCTGCTCGGGCAGATAAAAAACAGCATGAACGAAGTTCACTATACCGGCAAACCGGTGAGTTACGGGATCAGGCGCTGTGAATTTGATCATTATTTGCTGAAACGCAGCAATGCCAGATTACGGTTGGGTGAGGCATTCAACAAATTAACAACTGATGGTCAATACTGGATTGTAAATGATCAAATCCGCGCTTCCCTGATCGTCGGGGCTGGTGGCCACTTCTGCCCCGTGGCACGTTCATTTGCGGCAGGAACAGAAAAAAACGGGAAAAAGGTGGTGGCACAGGAAAGCGAATTCAAACTGACCCCGGAGCAAATGGCTGAATGCAAGGCCAGTCCGGATGTGCCGGAGCTGTATTTTTGTGAAGACCTGCAAGGCTATGGCTGGGTATTCCGCAAAGGGGAATACATTAATATAGGGCTGGGCAGGGACGACACCCATAACCTGTCAGGGCATGTTGAGGCATTTAGTCATTATTTACAGGAGCAGGGCCGGATCCCGCACCATTTAACCGAAAAGTTTAACGGCCATGCCTATTTATTGTATGAACAAAGTACCCGGCCATTGGTGAGTGACCGTATGCTGCTGATCGGCGATGCAGCAGGACTTGCGTATACCCAAAGCGGCGAAGGCATACGCCCGGCAATTGAATCCGGATTGCTGGCCGCAAAAGTGATTAAAGAGGCCGATGGAAATTACAGTCGTGAAAACTTAAGTCAATATCAGAAATTGATTACACGGCGGTTTGGTAAAAAGAAGGGAGAAAATAATACACACATCAGATTACCAGCATGGATCAGAACAGCATTCGCAGGAAAGTTATTAGCCATGCGTTGGTTCACACGCAATATTGTACTGAACCAGTGGTTTCTGCATACTGAACAGGCACCATTAGCTGATGTTTAAGTTTAAAATCTGAAATTAAACAAATTTACATTAACCCGGATACTGGTATGTTCCATTACCATGCCAATTTCTGTATATTCCGCTGATGTATTTGTTCCGCCGTAAAAAAAGCCTGAGATTTTTCCCGTGGTTGCTGGCCGTGGCCGTGTTGCTACGTTCGTTTATTGCACCCGGTTATATGCTTGCTGTCTCTTCCGAAGAGGGATTGGGGATAATTTTCTGTGATGGCCCGGTTTCACTTGAGCGTGGGCATGATGATCATGCTGTAAATCATCACGGTGATGAAGATGCCACACAGGATGAAGTACATATCTCGCCCATTTGCAGTCAGTGGACAACCAGCAGTCTGCTGGTATTCACAGCAATATTTGAGCCGGGATTGTTCGATGCAATACGGGCTGAAATTAATACGCTTTATAACACACCACACTATCAACAATATTCCTGCAATAATTGCGTAATTCGCGGTCCGCCCATTCTCGTTTAATTTAATGCTCTAACAACTTTTGCCACACGATTGTGACAAAATATGCGCGTGCGCATGGAAAATTAATTATCAAGAGAATTTTTATCAATGTTCAACATAAAAAATATTTTGATCGCCGGATTGTATTTTGTTTCTTTGATGTATGTCCCTGTAGCCATGGCTGATCATGCCAGTCCGAGTTTTGAAACCGGTGTCGCCGGCGCGATCATGACAATACCTGGTGCAACTCTTGGCAAAGGTGAATTCGTTCTGGGTACCAGTGTGCAATTCGTCGAATTTGATGATATCCCGGATTCAATACTGGAAGCCTTCGGTGCGGCAGATGTTCATATCCACAGTACTGACAATCTGATTAACCTGAAAGCCAACCTTGCCTTTGGTGTTACCGATAATTTCACGATAGGTGTCAGCGTCCCTTATGTTGAACGAAACAACATACGTGCAGCACATGACGAAATGGGTGTGGGTGAAGTGGAGTTTGCCGGTGATTCCGCAGGTCTTGGGGATGTCAGTGCGTTTGGTCAGTTTCGCATTCTGCATGACGCTACCCGGGATCTTGCCTTACTGGGAGGCATCAAAACACCAACCGGAACTACCCGGGTGCGTGAGGAAGAAGGGGAATTATTTGAAGCCGATCATCAACCGGGATCAGGTTCCCGGGATCCGTTTTTTGGTCTTTCCTATAACCGGATTCTGGGCAAGTTGGGGTTTTCAGGAAATATTCTTTATACCCTGACCACGGAAGGGACCCAACAGACTGATTTGGGTGATGTGATTAATTACAATTTAGCCCTGAGTTATCGTGTTTTTAGTCCCGGCGGCGGACATAATCATCATCATCGTGGTTTTAATGTGTTGGATTATGTGGATGTTGCACTGGAATTGAATGGTGATGTGCGTGGAAAAGATGAAGTGGCAGGTGTGGTTGATGTACATACTGGTGGACATTTAATTTATTTTTCTCCCGGTGTACGTATAGGTTTTGGGCACAGCTGGGCAATCTTTTCCTCTGCCGGAATTCCTGTTGTCAATGATCTGAACGGCACTCAGAGTGATCCCGAATTTCGTCTAATAGGTGGAATCAGTAAAGCGTTCTGATTCAATCTTTGCTGAATGTTCGTGCTTGTTGCGAAGGTACACTGAAGTACTTTTTGTCTTCCAGACGTAGTGCTGTCAGTGTACCTCCCCACAGGCAGCCGGTATCCAGAGGATAAACGTTATATTCCGGAAAGTTTTTGATATTGCCGAGATGTACGGTGGACCAGTGGCCGAAGATGATTTTTTCTTTTTTTGTTTGGCGTGACGAAATGGTGAACCAGGGTTGATAAGGTTTGGATTGTGAGCCCGGCGGGCCTTTTTCTTTTAGTGCAAGACGCCCTTGCTCATCGCAGTAACGCAAACGGGTGAAAGTATTAACAATCATACGTAACCTGTCCCAGCCTGTGAGATCATCTGACCAGCGATCCGGTTTATCACCATACATGTGTTCAAAAAATACCGTGAATTTATTGATTCTGAGCGCATCCTCGACTTCATGCGCGAGATCGGTGGCCTGTTTTAAATCCCATTGTGGAGGCAGTCCGGCATGGATCAGTGTGAAACCGGTGCTCTCGTCGTGATGCAGGAACGGGCGGGTGCGCAACCAGTCCAGCAGTTCCATTCGATCGGGCGCTGTGAGAATGCTATCCAGCGTATCTTTGGTGAGTTTTTTTGCAGTATTTAATACAACAGCGAGCAGGTGCAGATCATGATTGCCGAGTGTGACGATGGCCCTGTCACCCAGTTGTTTTACGAAACGCAGGGTTTCAAGTGAATGTGGCCCGCGGTTGACGAGATCGCCGGTGAACCAGAGGCGATCATTGGTTATGTCAAAATTTATTTTATCAAGTAACGCCAGTAGTTCCTGATAGCAGCCCTGGATGTCACCGATCGCGTAAACAGGCATAAAGCAGTTACAAGTGATAAGTCACAAGTAACAAGGAACGGCCAAGCGCCAATAATTGACCAGTCACTAGTGAATCGTGTGGGGGGTGGAAAGATTAAAGACCGGGATCTCGGCGTCAAACTCCACGCCATCATCTGCGATCATCTGGTAATTCCCCTGCATGCAACCCACAGGTGTTTCGAGCATGGCTGCACTGGTGTAACGGAATGAGTCCCCGGGTGTGAGATAGGGTTGTTCTCCCACCACGCCTTCACCGCGTACTTCCTGAACCTTGTTATTGGCATCGGTAATGACCCAATGCCGGCTCAGCAACTGGGCCGGAACCTGGCCGGTATTGGTGATAGTAATGGTATAGGCGAACACAAAACGGTTATTTTCCGGTTCGGATTGCTCCTGGACGTAGGTCGTCTTTACCTCAACCTTGATATGGTATTGCTGCTTATTCATGATTGTTTTATTTCACCTGAATCGACTGCCTGGCGCAAGCTGAAAAATTCTGAGAGTGATTTGAATTGATTGCAAGAATCCTGCAACAAAGAATTCTCTTCCTTTCCCTCCCTCTGAGAGGGGAGGGAAAAAAACAATCAGGGTCTGGCACGGTCCAGACGGCGATAGTTGATGGCCTCGGCCAGGTGACTTGCATCTATCTGTTCAGCGCCAGCCAGGTCGGCAATGGTACGGGCCACCTTGAGAATACGGTGCATGGCGCGTGCTGATAATCCCAACTGGTTAATAGCGCGCTCCAGTAACCGTGTACTTGCATAATCCAGTTTGCAATAAGCATCCACCTGCCGGTTGCTTAATTTATGGTTGGATTTCCCGGCGCGTTCAAGCTGGCGCGTATATGCGGCACCGACCCTGATCTGTACCTGGGCGCTGGATTCGGCCGGATGATTTTTTTCTTGCAGGATCTCCCGCGGCACATTGGGCACTTCAATGTGCAGATCGATACGATCGAGCAGCGGACCTGAAATACGCTGGCGATATCGCCGGACCTGGTCCTCGGTGCAATGACAACGGCCGGATGAATCTCCAAGATAACCACAAGGACAGGGATTCATGGCGGCGACCAACTGGAATTGTGCCGGGAATTCTGCCTGATGCGCAGCGCGTGAAATAATGATTCGTCCCGATTCCAGTGGTTCGCGTAATACTTCCAGCACGCGCCGATCAAACTCCGGCAGTTCATCCAGAAACAACACACCATGATGGGCGAGGGAAATTTCTCCCGGACGTGGATGACTGCCGCCGCCCACCAGTGCGACACCCGATGCCGTATGGTGTGGACTGCGAAACGGACGCCGTTTCCAGTTGGCAGGATCGAAACCGTGCGTACTAATCGAAGTCACTGCCGCAGATTCCAATGCCTGTTCTTCAGTCATCGGCGGCAGGATTCCCGGTAGTCTTTCAGCCAGCATGGTCTTGCCAGTGCCGGGAGGTCCGATCATGATCAGGTTATGACCACCGGCAGCAGCGATCTCCAGCGCACGTTTGGCATGTTGTTGTGCACGCACTTCTGACAGGTCCTTTTCAGTACATGCTGAAACAACATTGTGTTGTGTAGAGTGCAAGGTGAGTTGTTCGCGGCCGGCAATATGTGCACACACTTTCATAAAATGTCCGGCAGGCAATATTTCAATATCACTGACCAGACCGGCTTCATCCGCATTGGACATGGGTAATATCAATTTTCGGTTGGCATCCTTGATCGCCTTGGTAACCGGCACGATGCCACGCACCGGCCGCAGTTCTCCCGTTAAGGCAAGCTCACCGATGAATTCATATTGATCGAGATTGTCCTGCGGGATCTGGTTGGATGCTGCGAGTATACCAAGAGCGATCGCAAGATCGAATCGCCCGCCTTCCTTCGGCAAATCTGCTGGTGCAAGATTGATGGTGATGCGGTGTAGAGGGAATTCAAAATGGTTATTAATAATGGCACTGCGGACACGATCCTTGCTCTCTTTTACTGCCGCTTCCGGCAGACCAACGATGGCAAGAGACGGCAGACCACGGGTTAGATGTACTTCGACGGTGACCAGCGGGGCGTGTATACCAACCTGTGCGCGGCTGTAAACAATGGCAATACTCATAGTCCTTTATCTCCCTTTTACCCTGCCTGGCTGTGAATGATCAGTGAATCATTTTATTCAGTCGCCGGATAAATATAAAGCTGTATTTACCGGATTATTTTTTATTGCAACTTGTCCTTTCCAGCTCATCCAGTTTTTTCTCAAGTTCTTCCAGCGCAGCGCGTGTCCGTGATAGCAGTTCTGTCTGCACATCAAATTCTTCACGTGTGACCAGCTCCATTCGGGTAAAGGTTTTTTGCAGGGCAGCCTTCAGATTGATTTCAATGTCGTGTTTCGCCTGCCGTAAATCTGCCGGAAGATTGGCAAGGACTTGTTTAATCAGTGAATCAATTTTTGCTTGTTCAGCCATTGATAATTTCTACTCTTTATTCAGGTAAATCCAGAAATCAGGCCGCAATTCTATCATTTCGACCATTTATATACGTGGGCGCTGCCACTGCACAAGCACAGTGCGCTTCTATCTATATTGCACCATTAAAGTGCAATTAAATCACAAATTACATCATCGGAAATCATCATCATTAGTCTTAATGATATGTAACCTTATGTATTTAAAAATAAATTCTATATATGGCATGGAACGTGTATTGCTAAAGGCGTAAGTAAATGGCCATTTACTGATACGTTTAACTCTTTCAAATTTTTGTAGAGCACAAGTCTAGAGGGGATACATGATGAAAACGAGCTTTAAAAAAATGATTTGTATTATGGCAACGGCGCTGGTGTTAAGCACACCGGTGGCAGTTTATGCAGACGATTCACCCCATGAATTCAGTGCCAATGTGGCGTTATCTACTGATTACCGTTTCAGGGGCATAAGCCAGACCACCGAGGATCCGGCACTGTCAGGCGGATTTGATTATTCCTACACCCCCTTTGGTTTTTATGCGGGTGTCTGGGCTTCCAATCTTGACTTCGGCGAAGATACTTCAGTTAACCCTGCCCTGGTGGACGATGCAGATCTGGAAATCGATTTCTATGGCGGTTTTGCCGGGGAATTTGCCGGTACCGGTATTGGTTGGGACGCCGGTGGTCTCTATTACATGTATCCGGGTTCAGACACTGGGACGGGTGTTGCTGATTACGACTATTTTGAAGTCTATGGTTCATTGAGTTATGACTTCGGTAGTTTCAATATTGCCGGTGGGGTGAACTACAGCCCGGACTATTTCTTCGAAAGTGGTGATGCGACTTACCTGCATGGTGATGTCGGTATTCCATTGCCAGTTGCTGATTTGTCTCTATCCGGGCATGTCGGTCATCAGTGGATCGATGATAATGCACAGTTTGGCACGCCTGACTACCTTGACTGGCATGTTGGTATTTCCAAGGATATCAGTGCCTTCACATTTGATATTTCATACGTTGATACTGACCTGAGTGATACCGACTGTTTTGGTGGCACCGATTTTTGCGATGCCACTGCGATTTTCACTGTATCCAGTAGTTTTTAAATAATTATTCAACCCCGAAACTATTTGGGCTTATTTAACTGATGAATATCAGGAGGTGTAGAAAAATGCGTAAATTAACATACATTGTGCTTTTGCTTTCAGCCATATCTGTCAGCATGGCTGGATATTCGGCTGAGCAGTCTGAAGATTGCCCGTTGCATTTAAAGGATGGTTCGCATCTTTTCATTAACGATGACGGTACCATGCGTATGGTTGATGAAAATGGTAAACCCATGGAAATGAAGGAGGGTGTTGAAATGGAATTGGAGGATGGCACATTGATTATGATGAAGGATAAAAAGATTTGGCGTCATAAACATAAAAAGATGCAGCATTAATCAGTTATGGTTGAATCACATTAATAAGTTGCTGTGCATAAATTTACACAACAACTTCTGATTTCTTCAATTTAAAGCCAGCCTCTGTCTGCCCGGACGAGGCCACAATATACGGGAGGTGTTTCCATGAAGTTGATAACAGCGATAATAAAACCTTTCAAACTCGATGATGTGCGAGAGGCGTTATCCGAGATAGGTGTCCAGGGCATGACCGTCTCCGAAGTCAAGGGGTTCGGACGCCAGAAAGGACATACTGAACTATACCGTGGGGCGGAATACGTGGTCGATTTCCTGCCCAAAATCAAACTCGAAGTTGCCGTAGCCGACGATCAGGCGGACAAGGTCATCGAGTCCATCTCCAAGGCAGCCAACAGCGGCAAGATCGGTGATGGAAAGATTTTTGTATTCAGCCTGGAACAGGTGGTCCGGATTCGTACCGGCGAAACTGGCGGCGATGCCCTTTAATTGATCTCGTACGGAGGAAATTTACGATGACACGCTTTATAAGCTTTATCGGCAAAAACAAAGGTATGGCCGGCAGTTTCCTGGCCATGATTGCCCTGTTGATGCCGTCATTGGCGATGGCCGATGACTTAAACTCCGGTGATACCGCCTGGATGTTGACGGCAACAGCACTGGTATTATTCATGACCATTCCCGGCCTGTCGCTGTTTTACGCAGGCATGGTACGCAGCAAGAACGTTCTGTCTGTCATGATGCAGTGTTTTGCCATCACTTGTATGGTGAGTGTGATGTGGGCACTCTTCGTCTACAGTATGGCATTCGACACAACCGGCATGGAGGCAGGCGTCACCAATATGAACTCGTTTGTCGGCAGCCTCGGTAATATGTTCCTGCAAAACCTGACCCTGGACAGTATGACTGCTGCAATTCCCGAGTCGGTATTCATGACGTTCCAGATGACCTTTGCGATTATCACGCCGGCACTGATTGTGGGTGCTTTCGCAGAGCGTATGAAATTTTCCGCAATGATGATTTTCATGGCGGCCTGGTTGGTCCTGGTCTATGCGCCGATTTGCCACATGGTCTGGAGTGGTGATGGTGCCCTGCTGTGGGACTGGGGTGTGCTGGATTTTGCCGGTGGGACCGTGGTCCATATCAATGCGGGTATCGCCGGTCTGGTCGCCTGTCTGATGCTGGGTAAACGTAAGGGTTATCCGCAAACAGCCATGATGCCCCACAATCTGAACTTCACCGTGGTGGGTGCTGCCATGCTGTGGGTGGGCTGGTTTGGTTTCAATGCCGGTTCTGCCGTGGGTGCAAATGCCACTGCGGGCATGGCCATGGCCGTGACCCAGATTGCAACTGCGACTGCAGCCCTGGCCTGGATGTTCTCGGAATGGCTGACGCATGGTAAACCCAGTGTGTTGGGCATCGCTACCGGTGCGGTAGCGGGTCTGGTGGCAATTACCCCCGCTTCAGGTACTGCTGGCCCTATGGGTGCTATTCTGATTGGTGCGGCAGCGGGTGCAGGATGCTTTATTGCCTCCACCAGGATCAAACGTGCCCTGGGTTATGATGATTCCCTGGACGTGTTCGGCGTACATGCCATTGGCGGCATTATCGGCGCCATCCTGACCGGCCTTTGTGCCGATGCCAGTATGGGTGGTGCTGGTCTGGCCGAAGGGATAAGCATCGGTACCCAGCTGGTTATCCAGTTCAAGGGAGTCATGTTCACCATCATTTACACAGGTATCCTGAGCTTTATCATACTAAAGGTTGTTGACATCATCATAGGTCTGCGAGTCACGGAAGAAGAAGAAACTGAAGGGCTTGATGTCGCTCAGCATGATGAGCGTGGTTATAACCTTTAACCAGCATTAACATTGTTGTTTATGACACAACGGGCGCTTCGGCGCCCGTTGCGTTTTCAGCAATTTAGTCCTGCCACGTGCACCAGATTGAATAAATTGCTATTCTCTTCGTGCACATAAACAGAGCATTTCTATTGAACAGATTGCCCATTGCGTACTGGTGGGAATTTTTTATGGCCGGGAGGACAGCCGTTATGAAATTACTGACTGCAATAATTAAACCTTTCAAACTGGATGATGTCCGTGATGAGTTATCAAAGATAGGGATAAAGGGACTGACCGCGAGCGAAGTCAAGGGTTTTGGCAGACAAAAAGGCCATACTGAACTGTACCGGGGCGCAGAGTATATAGTTGATTTTCTGCCCAAGACCAAAATCGAAATTGCCCTCGAAGACAGCCAGCTTGATACTGCAATAGAAGCAATCATCAAAGTGGCAAATACAGGCAAGATAGGAGATGGGAAGATTTTTGTATTTGATCTTGAGCAGGTGATACGAATCCGGACAGGCGAAACCGGCACAGATGCGCTTTGAGAGATATCATTAGGGGAAATTAATAATGAAAAAATCAATAAGTAAGTTTTTATCTCTGACATTACTGGTTCTATTGCCGTTTTCTGTACATGCCGGGGATGCACTTAATCAGGGCGATACAGCCTGGATGCTGACTGCTACAGCGCTGGTATTGTTTATGACATTGCCTGGATTGGCACTGTTTTATGGTGGCCTGGTACGGACCAAGAATGTTCTTTCGGTGCTGATGCAGTGTTTTGCCATAGCCTGCATGGTTTCAATATTATGGGTATTGTATGCCTATAGTCTGGTCTTCGGTGCGGGTGGTGCATGGGCAGGTGGACTGTCAAAGGTCATGATGAATGGTGTCACAGAAGGGGCGATGTGGGGAACGATACCGGAAACTGTATTCTCCATGTTTCAGCTCACATTTGCGATTATTACCCCGGCACTTATCGTTGGCGCCTTTGCTGAACGCATGAAATTCACATCCATGTTGTTGTTTTCTGGTTTGTGGTTGACGCTTGTCTATGCGCCGGTTTGCCACTGGGTGTGGGCTGAAGATGGCTGGTTATTTCAGAAAGGCCTGCTGGATTTCGCAGGGGGTACGGTAGTGCATACCACGTGTGGTGTAGCTGCTTTATTATGCGCACTTACTCTGGGGAAACGAAGCGGATTTCCGGAAACGCCCATGATGCCGCACAATATGACCATTACGGTGACCGGTGCTGCCATGTTGTGGGTCGGTTGGTTCGGGTTTAATGCGGGCAGTGCGATAGCAGCTGATGGTAATGCCGGTATGGCCATGCTGGCGACTCACACATCAGCAGCAGCGGGTGCCCTGGCCTGGATGGTTGCTGAATGGCTCCGCTATGGTAAACCCAGTGTATTAGGGATTGCCACTGGCACAATTGCAGGACTTGCCACAATTACACCGGCCTCCGGTTTTGTAGGTCCGGGCGGCGCGCTGGTGATTGGTACCCTGGCCGGGTTAATCTGTTTTACCGCCACCAATTACATGAAACGGGTCATGAAGCTGGACGATTCGCTGGATGTATTTCCGGTCCATGGTGTTGGCGGGATGCTGGGAACACTGCTTGCCGGTATCTTTGCCTCTTCCTCGCTGGGATTATTCAGCGGCCAGGGATATGCAGAGGGCATGACCATGGGCAGCCAGGTGGGGGTGCAAGTTGTTGGTATACTTGCCGTTGCAGTTTTTACTGGCATTATGACGTTTGTCTTGTTAAAGATTGTAGATTTAACTCTTGGTTTACGGGTCAATGCCGAGGATGAGTCCATGGGACTGGATACCTCTCAACATAATGAGCGCGGTTACAGCCTTTAGGCGAGCACAGATGTTGTTCAACATAACGGGCGCGCAGGCGCCCGTTATTGTTTCGATAAGCCGGGAATTATGTTAATTTGATTAGAAGGGGTTTAATAACCAATAAAACATTTTTGCCCCAAGTGGCATGTTATATTATAGGCCACCGGAATATTATTCTGAATCTGTAAGCATTATTAACAATAATAGAAGAGTAAAAAAATGGCTGAGCTTGTCGATAAAGCACTGTTAAAGACTTTAATACCTCCCAGTGCACTTAATTCGGAAAATTTCCAGGAGTTGGCGGCAAAGACCTATGTCGAGGTTGTCCCTGCAGGCAAGTTATTATTCAAGCAGGGAGATATGGACAAACAGAAGGTCTATGTCCTGGAAGGTGAAGTGACACTGACTGCGGCCACTGGCGAAGTAACGGTTGTAAAGGGCGGTACACCTGTAGGAAAACATCCAATCGCCAATCAACAGCCAAGAAAACATAATGCCATTGCCAAGACACCTGCAAAGATTGTGCGGGTTGATACCGATTTGCTGGATATACTCCTGACATGGGACCAGTTGTCCGGTATCGAGGTCGGCGAGATTTCGGCAGACACTGAACAGGGCGATGAAGGGGGTGACTGGATGACACGCATCCTGCAATCAAGGGCCTTCCTGCAAGTACCGGCAGCAAATATCCAGGCAATGTTCATGCGCATACAGGAAGTCCCGGTACAGGCCGGAGATCTCATCATCAAACAGGGCGATGACGGGGACTACTATTACATTATCAAACACGGCCGCTGCAAGGTAACCCGTACATCCAAGTCCAATACACAATTAACACTGGCTACATTGAAGGATGGCGATGCCTTTGGTGAAGAGGCCCTGTTATCCGATGCCAAGCGTAACGCAAATATCATTATGGAAACTGATGGTTCATTAATGCGCCTGTCAAAGGAAGACTTCAATTCCCTGTTGAAAGAACCTATGTTGAGTTGGGTTACGAATAGTGAAGCAGAGAACATGATCGCATCTGGAGAGACGGAGTGGCTGGATGTGCGGCTGGACAGTGAACATAAAAATAATGGCATCACCGGCAGTATTAACGTACCGCTTTTTATGTTACGCATGAAAGCAGAGTCACTGGATCCCAGTAAAAAATATATTCTCTATTGTGATACTGGCCGCCGTAGTTCGGCCGGTGCATTTCTGTTGAGTGAGCGTGGAATTACGGCGTATTGTTTGAAGGGTGGTCTGCAAGCACGTGGGAGTTCGGTGTAGAGTAGCTCACGCCCGGCCATATATTGTTGAAAATCTGTCCGAAAATGCTGGATTGTACATAGCGGCAGATCCTTGTTTAGATTACCCTATAGATTCAGATTTCACCTTTACTGGCATTCACTGATGACATTTTCCAACGATCTATATATCCAGAAAATATGTCTGTGTTCGAGAAACTGTCGTGCAGAATTTTCATCTGATCCCCGGTGTTGATAATTATTGTGTGATGGGTAATCCCATCGCGCACAGTAAATCACCCCTGATTCACGCTGCATTTGCCCGGCAGACCGGGCAACAAATCCACTACCATGCCATTCTTGTTGATCAAGACGGATTTAACACGGCACTCGATGAATTTCAGCAACAGGGTGGCAAGGGTTTGAACATCACTGTACCTTTCAAGGGAGACGCATGGAAGGCCGCGGATTCATTAACCACGCGTGCTGAGCGTACCTGTGCAGTCAATACATTATGGTTTGATGAAAGCGGGAAACGTTATGGTGATACCACAGACGGTATCGGCCTAATCAGGGATCTCACCATCAATCACAAAATTTCAATCACCAGAAAGGATGTATTGATCCTGGGTGCGGGAGGTGCTGTGCGCGGCATACTCGACCCATTATTCGATCAAAATCCGGCGCGTATAATGATAGCGAACCGTACCATCTCTCGTGCCGAAGAACTCGCAGCCGCATTTTCTGATCGGGGCGAATTGCTTGCAGGTGATTATGACTATCTCAAAAGACAACAATTTGATCTGGTCATTAACGGTACTTCAGCCAGTTTACAGGGGGTTGTTCCACCGTTACCGGCTGATGTATTGCGTGCCGGTGCGTGCTGCTATGACTTGATGTATGCAAACACAGATACTGCATTTGTCACCTGGGCCAAAGATCATCATGCAGCCAAAGCATTCGATGGTACCGGCATGCTGGTGGAACAGGCCGCAGAATCATTTTATATCTGGCGTGACGTCAGGCCACAGACAAAACCGGTGATTGAAATGTTGCGACAGAAACCGGCGTAATTGGTAATTCGTGATTCGTGAATGGTGAATAGTAGTACTTGATATTACTGTCAGTGGTCGCAATCTATTTTCAATCACCCGCCGCTACTGGTCATCCTGACCTCGCGGCATTAGTGCATCCATGCACGTCATCACCAATCACCACATCACAATCCATGTATGCGGTCCATCAGGTTGGGTAACCATAAAATGATGGCCGGAAACAGTACCAGCAGGATCAGCCCGATGAGCTGCAGGCTGACGAATGGAACAATCCCCTTGTAGATGTGCTCAATACGGACCTGCACTGGCGCGACTGCCTTGAGATAAAACAGCGAAAATCCGAACGGCGGTGTCAGGAAGGAAGTTTGCAGGTTAACCGCAATCAGCACTGCAAACCAGAGTGGATCAATCTGCAGGTACTTTGCGATGGGAGTGAGGATCGGTACGACAATAAAGCATATCTGCAGGAAATCCAGAAAAAATCCCAGCAGGAATATCAGCAACATGCTGACGATCAAAAATCCCCATTTGCCGCCGGGCAGATTGGTCATGATATCCAGCATCAGTGTATCGCCGCCCATGCCACGAAATACCAGCCCGAATGCAGTAGCACCAACCAATATCAAAAATACCATACTGGTCAACCGGGTTGTCAATTGCATGGATGCACGCAGGTTTTTCATACTGAGTTTGTTATGCATTATCGCCAGAATGATTGCACCCAAGGCACCGACTGCAGCGGATTCAGTGGGTGAGGCGATACCGAAAAAGATTGAACCCAATACAGCTACAACCAGACTCAATGGTGGTAATAACGAGAACAGGACACGGCGCATCAGCTTTTCTGATTTGTCTGAGTTTAATACCGGTGCGACCTGCGGTTTTAACCATGCCAACATTGCGATGTAAAGGCAGAAAAGTAACACCAGTAAAATACCGGGCATGACGGCACCGATAAACAGACGGCCTACCGGCACTCCCATGATGTCACCCAGCAGGATCAAGATAATACTCGGTGGAATGATCTGTCCAAGCGTTCCTGCAGCAGCGATCGTGCCGCTGGCAAGTTGTGGTGAATAGCCGTGCTTTAACATGGTAGGCAGGGCAATAATCCCCATAGTCACCACTGTTGCACCAACTACACCGGTAGTGGCGGCAAGTAATGCGCCGACAAAAACAACAGACAAAGCCAGACCACCCCGAAGCCGGCCAAACAACAGCCCCATGGTTTCCAGCAGATCTTCTGCCAGACCTGATTTATCCAGAATAACACCCATGAAAATAAATAATGGTACAGCAATGAGGGTAAAATTCGTCATCACTCCCCAGATGTTTAATGGCAAGAGTTTGAAAAAATCAAAACCAAGGAAAATACCACCGAAGAGAAACGCAATTGCACCAAGCGTAAATGCGACCGGATAACCCAGCATGAGCAGGACGATCAAGGAGACGAACATGAGCAATATCCAGATCGTCATTCCTGCTTCTCCAGCACGCGGGAAATGTTTTTAAATATATCGGCAATGCCTTGCAGTATCAGCAGAATAAACCCCAGCGGGATGGCTGCTTTGAGTAACCAGCGCCACGGCAATCCACCGGGATCCGGTGATCCCTCCATATGAATGAATGACTGGGATACGAAAGGCCAGGAACTGACAGTGACCAGTAAACAGAACGGGATTAAAAAAAATACGCCACCGATGATATTGACCCAGGCGCGTTTCAGATCATTCATGTATTTGCTTTGATAAAACAGATCCAGGCGTACATGATCATCGTGTTTGAAGGTGTAGGCAGCCCCAAGCAGGAATATCATTGAGAATATGTGCCACTCAAGTTCCTGCAGGGTAATGGATCCACTCCTGAAGATATAACGCATGGCGACGTCATAACTCACCAGCACCATCATAATCAGCACCAGCCAGGCAATGACCCGGCCCGAATATTCGCTGATATATTCCAGGCCGGCCGCACACTTTTTTATGAGGTTGAGAAGCTCGTATTTGCTATACATTAATTAATTTTTGCTTGGCTTGAACCGGGGCAATGAGTATAAACCATAATAAAATCAATTAACTTGTATAAATGACCTCATGAAAACCTTATGCACAGCCCGTTTTCAGCGCATGCCATGGCATGGCGAAGGGTTATTTATAATCTGTGAATATTCCCGGGTTTTATATATAACCCAATGAATTCATGAGTAAAATATTCATTAACCTGGGATCACCCCTGAATAACTCCATACAATTGCCGGAAATTATTAGTGGTTGCAGCCAATATTTGATCACAGACTTATCCACAGATAAATTTAACTTATTGATTCATATGTGTATGGTAGTAATTAGCCAGACTGGCAAATTGACGGATGGTCAGTTGTTCCGGACGCAGACCGGGGTCTATCCCCAGTAATTCGATCTGTTTTGCAGCAAGCAAATATCTGATGGCATTACGCAAGGTCTTGCGGCGTTGATTGAATGACTCCCTCACTATTGTTGCAAAAGCGGCATGATTTATAATTTCTGCTACGGGAGTTTCATGTGGTGTAAGTCTCACCATAGCGGATTCAACTTTCGGTGGCGGATTAAATGCACCGGGTCCAACCCGGAATAATTTTTGAACACGGCATTGCGATTGTACCATCACGGATAATCTGCCATATGTCCTGCTTCCGGGTTCGGCAATCATGCGATCTACAACCTCTGCCTGTAGCATGAATAACATATCGTTAATGCAAGCCAGTTGATCAAGCAGGTGAAAAATCAATGGCGTGGAAATGTTATAAGGTAGATTACCGATCACCCTGATACGTTTTTCTGCAAGATTACAAAAATCAAATTCAAGGGCATCGGCGCAATGTATGTGTAATGTGCCAATATTTTTACAGTGTTCGGAAATTATTTGTGCCAGATCACGGTCAAACTCTACCACGTGTAATTCGCCAATACGTTCGAGCAGGGGCAGGGTGAGAGCACCACGCCCCGGTCCTATTTCAACGATGAATTGATCAGATTCCGGATGGATGGCATTGATGATCCGATCAATGACATTCTGATCATGCAGAAAATGTTGACCAAAGCGTTTGCGTGGCGGGTGTGTGGGCATTGATTAAACAGCATCAGTTGTATGATGCGTCGATCGTGTTGCCGGTGTTGAGGTAATGGTATTGGCACAGGAGAGAGTGATAGCACATTCAATAGCAGCGATGAGGCTCGAACTGTTTGCCATGCCGGTTCCAGCCAGGGGCAAAGCAGTGCCATGATCAACGGAAGTGCGAAGAATGGGCAGGCCGAGCGTAATATTGACCGTCTCACCAAAACCCTGTGCCTTCAACACGGGCAGACCCTGATCATGATACATGGCAATGACCACATCAATATCCTTCAGGCGTTCATGGGTATATGCAGTATCAGCGGGGATGGGTCCTTGCAGACGTAGTCCTTTTTTTCTTAACCTTTCCAGTACCGGAATGATGACATCAATTTCTTCCGTGCCGAGATGGCCATCTTCACCTGCATGCGGGTTCAGACCACAGACCAGCATATCCGGATCATTAATACTAAACCGCGTTTTCAGTTCATGCCAGACGATATTAATGACCTTATCCAGTAATTCCTGTGTAATGGTTTGACTGACTCTGGACAATGGTAAATGTGTGGTGACCAGGGCGACCCGGAGTTTCCGGTTTGCCAGCATCATGACCGGATAACCTGCCGCGCAGACTTCAGCCAGATATTCCGTGTGGCCAGTGAAGGGGAAACCTGCCTGGTTGATAATCGCTTTTTGTACCGGGGCTGTAACCATGGCATCGAATTTCTTGTTCAGGCACCCGGTGCAGGCCGTTTTTAATGTTTCCAGGACATAACCCGCGTTGGCAGTCTCGGGTTGTCCAGGTCGCCCCTTGATCGCGTGCGTGACAGGCAGGACATGCAGTTTGCCGGGCTGGTGCGGTTTTGCCGGAACAGACGGATTAAAGGAAATCAATTCCAGTGGCAGACGCAATAATTCAGAACGTTTTATGAGCAGGCCGGGATCAGCAACGACAACGATTTCTGCATTGAAGGGCTGTTGTGCTGCCAGGATGACAATATCGGGACCTATACCCGCCGGTTCACCGGGCGTGAGAGCCAGCCTCGGGCAATATGATTCAGATGTCATCTAGCCGGTATTCGACGTAGGCCTCATCGCGCAAACTGCGTAACCAGTTTAGTTGCGCTTCTTCAATTTTTCTTGCACGTATGATTTCTCTGGCTCTGGCCCGTTTCAGATCTTCAGTATTGTCATGCTGGCGCCGTTCCATAACCTGTACGATATGCCAGCCAAATGGTGTTTTGAAAGGATTGCTCATTTCACCGGGTTCAAGCTGGCTCATCTCATTTTCAAATTCCGGAACCGTACTCCCTGGATTGGACCATCCCAGGTCCCCGCCATTCACTGCACTGGCCGGATCTTCGGAATTTAATCTGGCCAACTCTTCAAAACTACCACCACCTTCCAGACGAAGCTTTAATTGTTCAAGACGGGCTTTTGCGTCATTGTCGGTGACCAATTCATTGGGCCGTATCAAAATATGTCTGGCCCTGGTCTGTGTGACCATATATTTATCACTGCTCCGCACAGCGGCGAGTTTGATAATGTGGAAACCACCGGGGTTTTGAATCAATTCACTTACCTCGCCTTCTTTCAGGGTGCTCACCTGTTCCGCAAACAGGCTGGGGATATCACCGGCCTTGCGCCAGCCGAGATCGCCACCATCCTGGGCCTGTTGACCATCGGAGATGGTTCTTGCGAGCATTGCAAAATCTTCTCCATTAGCAAGATCTTCAAGTACTTTTTCTGCGACCATTCTGGCCTGTTCTATTTCTTCCTGGGTGGATTCTTCCGGAGTGGTGATCAGGATATGGGAAAGCCGGTATTCGGTTTCAGTTCCGCTTTGAACCTCTTCCGTAACCAGGAAGTTGTCAATTTCGCGATCAGTTACAGTGATTCTATTATCAACCTGACGCTGTTTGAGGCGTGAAATAATGATCTCGTTGCGTATATCTTCGCGGAAGGCTTCATAACTGTAACCATCACGTTCAAGTATCTCTCTGAACTGGGACAAATTAAGTTTGTTTTCTGTGGCAATGTTGCCGATGGCGCGGTTCAGTGTTTCATCATCCACCAGTATCCCTGTACTGGCTGCAAATTGCAGTTGCAATTTATTCAGTATCAGCTGTTCCAGTACCTGTTTTTCGAGAATATCCCGTGGTGGCAGTTGAGCATTCTTTTCGGTCAATTGGCTCATTATGGTGCGCAATTTGTTGCGCAATTCGCTTTGCATGATGACATCTTCGTTAACCACGGCAACAATACGGTCCAGTGGCACACCCGCATATGCCGTACCAGAAAGTAAAAGAGGTATCACGAAACCTGCGCTGTAGACACAGGAATGAAAAAACTTCAAAAAATTAAAATTCACTCTGGTATCCGGGAATATTCTCGCGTAAATAATCTGCGGTTTTTTGACCTATACCTGCCAGCCCTTTGAGCTCGAACTGGAAGAATATGCCGGTATTGTAATCACCGTCCACATTAGTCAGGAATCTCCTGGCTACAACCCTGAAGGCCCAGCAGCAACTCTCGTATTCTACACCACCGAAGGCGTCAAGTGTCCGGTTTTCCTGCAGGGCATAATACCAGCGTCCAACAGCGTTCCATTGGCGGGTAACAGGCCATAGAAAAGAAATTTCAGTCTGTTCAATATCAGTGATATTTGTAATGCCACTACTGGAAATACTGTCAGTGGTATTTCGCATGCGATAACCTATGTTAATGACCTTGTTATATGCTGGATTATATTGTGCAAACGCAGCCAGTTTTTCGGTTTTATTGTTGTTTGGATCCCACTGCAAGGTACCGCGCAGACGCCAATTATCAATGATGGATGTGCCAATCTCTGTAACAAAAGGAGAACTGTCTTCCGCACGTTCTTTGCCCGCAGGCAAGAACACTTCACGGTCATGCAGATAATAGATCTGTCCGAGGCTGATATATCCTGCCTCTTTTCCCGAGGACTGGTTAATCAGTCTTGAGGTTACGGCCAGAGTGATCTGGTTGGCGTCACCCATGCGATCTGCACCGGTATATCGATCTTCGCGGAATAATGAGTCAAAGGAGAAATCATACAGACCCGTGTCAAAGACCGGGAGATCTGTCTGATCATCAAATGGAATATAGAGATAGAACAATCGCGGTTCCAGTGTTTGCAAAAAAGATTTGTTAAAGAGACTGGTCTCGCGTTCGAAGAAAACCCCGCTGTCCAGGCTCAACATGGGTAACACCCTGCTCGGACTGGTATCAAATAATGGACCACTGTCCTGTAAATTATACTGTGTATAACGGAAACCAGCCTTGGGTTCCAGATATGTGGAAGCTGTATACATGGGATAGCTGATGGATGGAAACAGATCAAACCTGGCCCCGTTTATGTCATTGGTGAAAGCATCATTATCACCACGATCAAAATAACTGACTTCAGTGCTCAGGTTCAGGTTCAACTGCCGGTTTCTGTACGGAGTGTATGCGTTAAATTTGATCTGGGGCAGGCGTTTGTACGGCCTGGATGTAGCCGGGATGCTGCTGTCCACTGTCTGGTAATCTTGTATCATGGCATTGGCGTCCCACCACGAACCACGATATGAAGCATCTGCACGGCGTTCGAGGTATCTGGTACTGGTCAGGCTGATGTTTTTGCCAAAATCTTCAAAGTATTGTTTGTCCGACACCCTGTTGTAAGTAAGAAAAAGATTGCCGGTATTGCCGAATAACTGGCTATGTGTGAAACCAAACAGACTTCGATCCTTGTCACCGAATTCATCATCGCTGGGCAGATATTCTGCATTCAGCTCACCTCCGCCATCTGGCACCAGATAGCGGAATTGTCCCATTAGCATCAAGCCGCTGTCGCTGAGCACTCGCGGGGTCAGGGTGGCATCCATTTCCGGTGCAATATTCCAGTAAAATGGTATTTGTACCTCGTAGCCATTCCGGTTTGTATTGCCGAATCCTGGAAACAGGAATCCGGTCTTGCGTTCATTGCTCAGTGGAAACGAGATATATGGGGTATAAAGAACCGGAACATCCTTGATACGTAATACTGCATTTCTGGCATCCCCCCAGTTTTTATCATGATTGAGGTTGATTTCACTGGCAGAAAATTTCCAGAAATTGTCCTCAGGATCACAGGTCGAGTAATCAACGGAACTCAGTTGCGTCAGAGAGGGATACTCATGCAGGACTTTGCCAGCCTGGCCATGGGCACGATTGTCTTTGAGTACATAACGTGCATTTTCAAACTGGCCAGTATCTGTTCCAAACTCCAGGTGCGCAATCTCACTGGAGAAATAAAGAGCATCATCCCAATATTCAATATTGCCCGCGAGATCGGCGGTTTCTGTTGTCCGGTTGTAGGTGATGGCATCGGCACTGATCTGCTGCCGGTCGCGTGTGATCTCGGCATTACCCTGCAATATTGATATGCCACTTTCTTCAAGATCTGCCTCATCAGCACTGATATGAATGGCTCCAGGAGCAAGATCGGTCTCAACTTTTGGCCGTTCGGGTATGGGCAGTGGTGCCGGGCATAATGGCCAGTCTTTTGCGGAAGGCAAAGCTTCTCCGACGGGTTCCGCCCCCAAATTTTGCATGGCCATTACTAAAATGACCGCCAGTAGCTGATTATGAGATTTCGGTTCCACAGTGCTTTATTTTGTTAGAATTATGAATTGGCACGAGGCTGCTAAAATCTCATAGAATGCCTTTATCTTCAAATTTTTATGCGTGTCCGTTACTGTCTGACTTACAATAACCCGGTTTTATGCCCATTTTAGCCCACAAACTACTGCAACCGCTTGGCCTGATTATCCTGGCGGGGATCACTGTCGCCGTGCTGTTCTGGACACGTCCGGACACCCAGGCAGAACTGCAACCGCTACCCCCGGCAAGGGTTTTTACAGATGTAGTACAACTGATGAGTGTCCAGCCGCTGACCCGGATTACCGGCAAACTGCAACCCGCACGCAAAGCCTCCCTGCGCCTGGAAGTCTCCGGTAATGTGATTGAGCGGTTTGTGGAACCCGGACAGAAGGTTGCTGCAGGAGAGCCACTGTTGCAACTGTATGACGGTGATTTCAGGGATGCCCTTACCGAAACTCGTGCATTGTTTTCCCAGGAGCAGAATGCCGTCAATCGGGACCGGGAACTGCTGGATCTGGTGACCAGAGAAAGGGTGATACTTGAGCGGGAAGTGGAACGTATGGAGACTCTGGGTCGGGATTCACTCGCCTCGAAGTCAAAATATGATGAGGCGTTGAGATTATTGTTAAAACATCAGGAAGAGGAAACCCAGTTAAGGCACAGTGTCGATACCACCGAGGCCAGACTTAATACCCGTCGTGCCGCAGTGAATATGGCAGAACGCAATCTGGAGCGCAGTCTGCTGGTTGCACCATTTGCGGGCACGGTTAATGCGGTGCTGTATGATGTGGGTGATCATATCTCTACCGGGCAGGTTGCCGTGGAGCTGGTACAGCTTGATGAACTGGATCTATATCTGGAGGTTACGGGACAACTGGCCCATCAGTTACGACTTGACCAGGAGGTAAAGCTCACAATCAATGGCTCTGAACTGACAGGCAATATCCATGCAATAGCGGCCGATCCAAATCCGGTCACACATACTCATGCAATACGAATACGCCTGCCGGCAGAAAATCCTTATATAGAGCTCTATCCCGGACAATTGGCCGCGGCAGAATTGCCCGGCAAACCATTGATTGATGTCGAGGTAGTCCCCATCTCTGCTATCCTGCATGAAGAAGGCCGGGCCTATGTCTTTGCAGTTAAAGGAAACCATATCAGCAAGCAACCGGTTGAACTGATTATCAGGCATAAGAACATGCAGGTGATTCAGGGGATTACCCCGGGGACAAAGATAGTAGCCAGGGATGTGGCTGTGCTTGCTGACGGACAGGAAGTGCATGTTGAGTAAAACCTGTCTGAAAATTGTTGTATCCGCTTGATTTCAAGATGGGTTCCAGTCATTTTCCAGAGTTGGTAAAACGCATAAAGAAATTTTCCGGAAAATATTTTTCTCATCATGCCCATCATCCGTTTTTCCATCGATAATCCGCTGCTCGTCAATTTTGGCCTGGTGATCATTCTGATCATGGGCGTTCTGGCCTGGCGCGCACTCCCGCAGGAAATCTTCCCGGTGGTTGAGCTGGATATGGTCAGTATCGTCACGGAATTTGAAGGCGCATCACCGGCTGAGGTCGAACAACAGATCACACTGGCCATCGAGGAAGAATTTGTCGATAGTCAGGATATTGATTACATCACATCAAGCAGCAATGAAGGGTTATCCAGTATCTACATCAAGCTGAAGCCGGGTTCAAATGTTGATGATTTTGTGAATGAATCACGAACTGTCCTGGATCGCATTGATATCCTTCCGGATATTGCCAAAGAACCTGAATTGACCCGCATTCGGGCCCGCTTCCCGGTCATCACGCTGGTCTTGTATGGCGATCTTTCCAGGGCCGAGCTTTATGATGTGGCTGAAAAAATACGCCGCAAGATGGTTGAGATACGGGGTGTTGCCAGCGTGGGTGTAGCAGGTGACCGGGACTGGGAAATCTGGGTCGAAGTTGATCCGCATACACTCGCGGCACTCGGGATTCCGCTGGAACTGGTGATGAACGCTCTCAGTGATAACCTGCGTGATCAACCGGGTGGTTCCATCAAGTCCATTGAAGGAGACATCCGTTTGCGTGGCCAGGGGGTGTTGCCGGAACCGGAAGATATTGAAAATATTGTATTGCGCACCAACCCGTATGGCGGACAACTGCGCATTGGTGAGATTGCAAAAGTTGCCAGGCGCTTTGAGGAAGCACAGACTTATGCAAGATTTAACGGCAAGCCATCGATCAACCTGACAGTCACAAAAACCGCCGAGGCTTCAACGATTAAAGTTTCTGAAGCCATAAAGGATCTCGCACAGGAATTGAAACAGACATTGCCTGCGAGTTTATATGCCGGGTATCACACAGACATGTCAGTTTATGTAAAAACCCGCCTTAATACTGTCCTGTCCTCCGGCTTAATTGGCCTGATCCTGGTTTTACTGTCACTTTATTTACTGATAAATCTGAGGGTGGCCGCGATCACAGCCTTTGGTATCCCTGTTTCATTCCTGTTTGCCGTGATGTTGCTTTACTACTTCAACTTTACTATCAACATGGTGTCCCTGTTTGCGTTTTTGATCGTGCTTGGCATGATCGTGGATGATGCAATCATCGTGACAGAAAATGTCTACCGGCATATCGAAGATGGTATGCCCCCGGTGCTGGCAGCCCAGCAAGGGACGCGTGAAGTATTGTGGCCGGTGGTTGTATCCACATTTACGACTATTGCCGCATTTATCCCCATGTTTGCGATTGGCAGTACGCTGGGTGAGTTTATCAAGGTAATCCCTGTAGTCGTCAGTTGCGCATTGCTGGGTTCCTTGATCGAGGCATTTATGGTATTACCGTCCCATGCGGGACATTTCCTGCGCCAGGAAAAGAAGAAGCGTGCAGGTCTCAAGTGGAAAAAACTGCTGGAAAAATATTGCCGGTTGCTGCACTGGTCTGCGTTTAACCGCTATACTGTTGCGGTTGCCAGCATCTGCGTCTTTGTTGTTACACTGGCCTATGCCACTACCCGCATGGATTTCGAGATGTTTGGCAATGTCGAAATCGGCCAGTTTTTTCTGAATATCGAAACACCCAATACTTACAGCATTGATGACAGTCTGGCGCTGGCGAATGATATAGAACGAACTCTGAAAGAGGTTATCGGGGAAAATGAACTCGATACATTGCTGAGCAATGTGGGTATAAGCTTCATCGATTTTAACCGGTTCAGAAGAGGCAGCAATCTCATGCAATTTGTCGTGGACCTTAAAAAACCTGTCCCCCAGGGGTTCATAGAAAAATGGGTATCGCCACTCGTCAGCATGCAGTTTGATAATTATGGTTCACGTACACGCAGTGCTGATGACATTATTGATGCAGTACGTGAACGCATGTTACAAATCCCGGCTGTACAACGCATGTATATTCTGAAGCCGGAGGCAGGTCCGGCCGGTGCCGATATAGAGATCGGGATCAAAAGCGCCAACACGGATTTACTCAGGACCAAGGCCGATGAGATGTCCGCATATCTGCAACGTATCCCCGGAGTCAGGGATGTGAAACACGATCAGGATATTGGCAAACTGGAATATAAATATCAGTTGAATGCGCACGGCAAACGGCTCGGGTTGACACAGTCGCAAATCGCCAACGTAGTGCGCAGTGGCTATCTCGGTAATGAAGTTGTATATGTCACCTGGAATGAAAAACGCATACCGGTCAGGGTCATTTTCCCGGAACCCATGCGGCAGAAATCTTCCAGTCTTGAGGAATTGCCCCTCGTTTTGCCCACAGGGGAAACAGTTTATCTAGGCGATGTAGCGGATATCACGGTGGGACATGGGCTGAACCAGATCAGGCGCAGGGACCGGCAACGTATGGCCATGATCACCGCAGAAGTTGATTCCAGGATCATTACTGCCAATGAAGTGATCAGCCAGTTTGGAAAAAATTACACGCAGGATGCAGTAAACAATAATTACAAACTGCTGTTTCTCGGGGAAAAGAAAGATGCTGATGAAGCATTCAAGGGCATGAACCAGGCGCTTATCATTGCCCTGGTGGCCATCTTTTTCATGCTGACTGCATTATTCAAATCATTGCTTGATCCGCTGGTGGTCATGTTCGCAATTCCGTTTGGCCTGATCGGCGTCATCTTCGGTCATGTCATTTTCGGATACCACATCCAGTTTCTTTCGGCCGTCGGTATGCTGGCATTGGCCGGTATTATTGTGAATGATTCTTTATTGCTGGTTGATTTCATCAAAAAAATGCGGGCGCAAGGCAAGGACCGGGTCACAGCGGTTATTGAGGCAGGACGCATCCGTGCCAGACCTATATTACTGACCACAATTACTACGTTTCTTGGCGTCTCGCCATTGATCTTTTTTGCCACTGGCCAGACTGCTTTTCTTTCGCCCATGGCAGTGAGTCTCGGTTTTGGACTGGTGTTTGCTACGGCACTGATATTGCTGACCTTGCCCTGTTTTTATCTCATTGCAGATGATGTCCGTTCATTGTTTTATGGCAAGGCAGAGGCAGATATAAAGGAAACTGCATAATGGATCAACGCAGTGTGTTAATCACCGGTTGTTCCAGCGGTATAGGCCGCCATGCGGCACGTGGATTAAAGGCACGCGGTTACCGGGTATTTGCCACAGCACGCAAACACGCGGATGTTGAAGATCTGATTTCGGAAGGACTGGATTCCGTGCAGCTCGATATTGCCAATTCAGCATCAATACATAATGCATTCGAATCCATCCTGCAAAAAACTGATGGCAAACTCTATGCGTTATTCAATAATGCGGCCTTCGGTTTATCCGGTGCGGTGGAAGATCTTTCCCGCGATGCCTTGCGTGATATTTTTGAAGTCAATCTCTTCGGCACACATGAACTGACCCGTCTGGTGATTCCGGTCATGCGGCGGCAGGGTTGTGGCCGCATTATACAGAACAGTTCTGTGCTCGGGTTTGTTGCACTTAAATTTCGCGGAGCCTACAACGCTACGAAATTTGCACTGGAAGGACTGAGCGATATATTGCGCATGGAGCTGGAAGGTACAAATATATTTGTTTCCCTGATTGAACCCGGGCCGATAGAAAGCAACTTCAGAAAAAATGCCTATGCTGCCTACAAACGTTATATCGACAAGAACAACAGTGTTTACAAGGAAATCTACCAGCAAACTGAAGACCGCTTGTTGACTGAAGGACCGGCCGTCCCGTTTACGCTAGGACCTGAGGCTGTATTAAAAAAGGTCATCCATGCACTGGAAAGCAAGCGTCCAAAAATACGTTATTATGTGACTTTCCCCACTTATCTGTTCGGTTATCTGAAACGCCTGCTACCGGACAGGGCCATGGATAAAATTCTTATGCGGATTTAACGCAGGAAGTTTTAGTGTTGAGGTCCTGATTAAAACTCTCCGTGTACTCCACGCCCGCGGTGGTTTAATAAATTATTTGGATTTCCTCCATTCGCGCGGTATGACAATAAACATCATTGCTGTTATTTGGGCAGGACAATACCGGGATGTTTTCTGTTCTTGCGGTAAATGGCGACGATATTGCCGATACGTTGTACTACTTCAGCCCTGGTTTTACCGCATAATTCTTCAATGGTTTTATCACGCAAATCACGGTCACCCACCCGAAGTTTTATCTTGATCAATTCGTGATAATCAAGCGCAGTTTCTATCTCACTCGACACACTGTCTGTCAATCCGTTTTGCCCAAGCCAGATAACCGGTTTTCTGTCATGTGCCAGCGAGCGTAAAAATTTTACCTGTGGTTTGGTTAATTCCATGATAAACAGCGGTCCCGTTAATTATTGCCAGTGAGGTCAGCATAGCAGACTGTCCGGTTCCTGCCGCTGTTTTTTGCCGAATACAATGCCTGATCAGCCTGTTCTACAAATTTTTTTACAACTGCTTCCTGGTCACCGACACATTGTTGCGGTAACAACGTACTGATTCCGATAGAAGCTGTCAGGTTGATGCTCACTTCATCACTGCTAAACTGGTAACCGGCTATTTTATGCCGGATTCTTTCGGCAATTTCCTGCGCCTTGCCTTGTGTACTTTGCGGGAGGATAACGGTAAATTCCTCACCGCCATAGCGGGCAACGATATCTATAGTCCTGACCTGATCACGGATAATCCGGGCAATATAACGTAACACCTGATCCCCAATCTGGTGACCATAGGTGTCATTAATGTTTTTGAAATGATCAACATCGACAAACAGGCAACTCATGGGGGTTTTGGAGCGTTTCACCCTTGCTGTTTCTTCTATCAGGCGTTGATCAAAGAAACGCCGGTTATTCACCCCCGTCAGATTGTCGATCAACCCCAGGTATTTAAGATGTTCGCGGGAAACATTGTTATCAATACAGACTGCGATAACCGCTGCCATATGTTGCAGAAAATCTGCGCTGGCATCTTCATTGAACCTGTCCTTGTCCACACTGCCTATATTAAAGCTGCCAATCAATTGTTTCTTTAGCATCAGAGGTAACAGTGCGACGCTGGCCGGGATAACAGATGCGGGCGGGAAGAGGAATTCATGTAGACCGGAGATATAAGGGGTCAACACCGGCGAATAGAGGCCCTGGTAAATCCGTGTAAAAGGCGCCTTGCTCTCTATAAATATCAGGCCAGGATTCCGGTCAAGTGCTTCGCCGGAATGTTCAAACAATCGCCTTATCTCATAATCCGGGTCAATCAGAATCAATGTCATCCGGTCCCAGTCAGCCCCAACGGGACCTTTGTTAATCAGTAAATCAATGAATTCCAGCGGGGAATCGCAGTCCATCAGCGCAATTTCAAAATTCTGGAACTTTCTGAGGATTACCTCGTTCCGGCGGGCATCCTCGAGTAACGCATTGAATCTCGCGTTCAGTTCAGAGGTGTCAACGATATTTGGCACGATGCGGATGATTTCCTGAAATTATTAATAAATGTCATTAATGCTGGCTATAATAGCAAAATTGGCCGGTTTCAGGGATATTTAGCGGGGTCTGTGTGGCCTGACTTTTACTGTTAATTAAATTAATGATACCAAAAATGAATAAATTAACTCTAAGCCTTATTATATTTATGGCCGTTTTCCCCCTTTCAATACATGCTGTGGATAAAAGTCTGCAAGATCAGATTGATGAAATTAAAATTATGATAGAACGTGAGCAGATAAGAAATATTGAATTAAAAGCGGAACTGGCCGGAAAAGAACAGGATGCAGATGAATTAAAGCAAAAGTTGCGGGGTATAGAGGATGAAATCGATGCACTGAAAGCAAAATATAATCTGAATTGAAATTAAAATTTAACAGGAACTTTTTGAAATGAACAGAAACACAATATTTATAACAATGCTGCTGGCCATGTTTTCTGTAACGGTCATTGCGGAAGAAGCAAGCATCCAGGATCAAATTATTGAAATTAAAAACAGGATAGAAAAACTGGAAAAATCAAATGAGCAATTAAGAATGGAAATTACCAGCAAGGATGAAGAGGTAATGAGAATGAAGCAGCAACTACAGGAACTGGAAGAAAAGATTAGAAATAATTAATAATATTCCCGGAAGTGTCTCGTAATATTCAGGTCATATCTGTCTCATATATTATGATGGGAAAGAGATTGAGATGCTTGGGAAAGACATTTAAATAAGGATGGCAGAATTGATATCCAGTACAGAAAAAAAGCTTCGTTTTTTAGGGATGCTCTGGTTGTTTAGTCTGGGTTTTTTCTTATGGGGTGTTGCTACCGTTGAATTGAAGATATTTCCCTACCAGGTTATTAAATCTACTTATAAAGAAATAGAAGCATTTGTGAAAGGTGATCCTGCCGATAATCGGCCGATCTGGAAACGTTATTGGACTCAAGTGACAGTATATCCCTTTGCATTTGATATAACCCCAAAACCATTTCCTGTTGAAATAAATCTCAGCCCTGTAGATACCACTGCATATGAAGGCCCAGAAATTAAATACCTGGATAAAAATCAATATTATTCTGATAGTAATCTAAATGGATATTTCTTAATTTATGGAAGTTTTGCATTTGAGAATTCCAATTGGGGCGCTATCTTAATCTCGACTGGCGGTCAGGTATTACGTGGTTGGCCTATAAAACCAGACAACTTTGATTATAAGTTAGCACATATTGGTATGGCAGTATCAGAAAATGGCAATATTGCTACAAATACAAATGGCGTATTAAGTAGTTACAGTTGGTGCGGTAATAAGGACTGGGAGGCCGAATGGAAAAAACAGCCAGAGAGATATTCTCATGATCATGTTAAAGGTTACGATTATCACCATGATATTTCTTTCTATGATGGTAAATTTTATACATTCAGAGGCCCGGTAATTTTGTCTATTGATGAAACCACTGGAAAGGTAGTTGATAGAATTCATGTTTTAGACATGATCCGCTGGGCCAGGGAACAGGACCTGGCAATATTTGATGCCAGATTTACCAGATACTACAAGGCTAATGAATTGGACCTGAATAAATTCGCGGAAATTGCGGTGAGCGACCCTTTTCACTTTAACAAAGTGGATGTTCTCTCCCGGGAACTGGCGCCGAGCTTTGATGGTTTTGAAGAGGGAGATATGTTGGTCAGTATGCGTGAGTTGAATCTTGTATTTGTTATGAGACCAAAAGAATCAAAAATACTATGGTACCGGTATGGACTCACTTCACGTCAACATGATGCCACTTTTCAAAGAGGATATATTGCTGTCTTTGATAATAATCCATTTTCAAATTCTGGAAGAAGTCCTCGTATTATGAGATTGGAGATAAATGATCATTCTCGGTCGGTGCTGTTTGACCTGAGAAAATGGGGCGCTAAAAATATGCAAGTCAAAGGCAACTTTGAACTTGATGATGATACACATATATTAATGTTTTCAGATGATGATAATGGACGCGCTGTTATTGGAGATCTGTCAGGCAGACCAATGTTTGTTTTTGAAAATTCAGTTGATCAAAAGAAAAACCTGGAATTGAGAAATATTACCTATATTACACCCGAGAAATTTGAAAAATGGAGTTCACACTGCAAATGAAACTTACTAAATTGGTTTTTGCTTTATTACTGTTTTTATATCCTTTGATCAGTCATGCTTACGTCGGGCCCGGACTCGGCCTTGGTGCAATTGGCGTGGTTCTCGGCATTATTGGATCAATATTGCTGGCACTTATCGCTATATTCTGGTACCCAATAAAGCGTTTGCTAAAAGGTCAAAAACAATCCGGCGAGGCTAATAATGGCAGAAAACTAAACAAGTTAAATGAAAACAATACACCTGCCAAACCCGATGTCCCGAAATAATGGACTGGATTTTTCTTGGCATTGGGATTCTTATAACGGCTGAATTATTTACGCAACTGCCCTTGAATCGGGAGTTTTACAGGCTCGTATACACAATTCAACAGGCAGCCAGGATACTTATATCATCACATATATCTGACCATTGGAAAGAAATGGTATTGCCAAGATACGCACTGCAAATATTCACGAGTTCGCTGATCCTGTTAATATTGTTAATTCTGGTATTTGTTCCCTTCGGAATAATCCTGGTGCTGTCTGAACAGGCGGCAATTGAAACTAAAAATCTGGCATTAAGCTTACGTGGCATCGTATTCAGTATTGGTATCTGTATAATCTACTTTTCCATCCGGTCTAGAATTGTCAAGCACACCATATAGCCTTGCGTCAAAACTGCTTCACAGGATTGCTATGGGAAATGAAGCACTTCTTGAATTGACTTTCGACATTGAAAAAAAATTACATCTCGAAAATTCTAAAAATACCGTTGGGAACAGGCATGTTTTCGTAACAGGTCTTGCAAGATCCGGATCAACGATATTGATGCAAACAATATTCAAATCGGATGAGTTCAGCTCCCTGACCTATAGGGATATGCCATTTGTAATGGCTCCAAACACCTGGTCTAAAATTACTGGAAGATTTCAAGATGATAATGTCAGGATGGAAAGAGTTCATGCTGATGGCATCCGGATTGACTATGACAGCCCGGAAGCACTGGAAGAAGTCTTTTGGCGGGTCTTTGGTGGAAAATATGTACTCAAGGACAGGCTTGTGAGTCTTAAGCTTACTGATGATGCCATTGAGAATTTCAGGATCTATATCAACCTAATCAATAGAAAGTATAACAAGCAACGATATCTTTCAAAAAATAACAACAATATACTGCGCTTGCCCGGATTGCTCAGGGCTTGCCCGAACGCAATAATACTCATACCTTTTCGAGATCCTTTAGACCAGGCACAATCCCTTTTGAACCAGCATAGAAATTTTATTGAGAAACAACAGAAGGACCGGTTTATACAACGATACATGACCTGGCTTGTGCATCATGAGTTCGGTATTGATCATCGACCATTTGAATGGGGCATACCAGCAAACCCGGATTATCAGCCTGATGAACTGGATTACTGGCTGGTACAATGGATTGGTGTTTATAAATTATTGATGCAACAGATATCAGATGATAACGAGCAACAGTTATTTGTAAGCCATGAACTGTTATGTGAGCAAGCAGGTATTGGATGGAATAATATCTGCAAATTACTGGATATTCCCTTTGTTGATCAATTGGCAGGCAACTACCGGAAAAGTCACGGTGATAGAGAAAAAAATGAATCCAGCGATTTACTGAAAGAGGCTTATTCGATATATCATTCCCTGAAGACAAGATCAGCCCAGCGGTTATTGGGCTGAATTTATTGTATTGGTAACTATCCAAGGTGTCCCGTCGCGAATCACATCCTTGCCGTTCAGTGGGAGGGAAGCCATGTTAAATGGTTATCCTGATTCCGCTTTGCCCAGCGTCTGTACCGGGTGTGAGTTCAATTCATGCACGATAAATAATAAAGCCTCCGCGAGGGAGGCCTTATTATTTATTTGGTGGAGGCGGCCGGAATCGAACCGGCGTCCGCGAGTACTCCGCCTTTGGTTCTACATGCGTAGCCGACTCTATTAGTTTAACTGGTGGCTACCCGACCGGCAGGGAAAACCATCAGCGAGTCCAGTTAAGTTTTAGCAAATCCACCCCGGACATGTTTCATCGCGAGCTTGTGTGAGTCGACGCCTGGGTCCGGTTGCACAAGCACAGCCCGGTCAGACGGCACCCTACCGGGTTTTAGGCGGCGAGTGCGTAGTTGTCTTCGTTGGCAACTATGATTTTGCAGATGGATTTACGAGGTATTCTGCCCCTCGGCATGCCCCTCAGGTTTCATGACCCACGTCGAAGCCAAGTACGCCCCCGAAAATCAGTTACAAGTTATAAGTTACAAGCTACAAGTAACAAGTTACAAGTGGAAAGAAACGGCAAGGTGCTGGATATTATAATCAATCTAATTGACCAGGGATAGGTGAAATAGTTCTTTAAAACACTTGCTGTTGTTTGATCTATGTCAATGTAACTCCTTCTTTCCTGACTAGAATTATAAATGAGAGATTGTTTCCGGAATATATTTCCGAAGGGCAGTGAATATGAGCATCCTTACATTGATTATTATTCTGGCGTTATTGTTGACTATCGCCGTACTGGTTACCGGTATAGGTTCCATGGCACATGGCGAAGAGTTTGACAGGAAGTATGGCACGCAATTGATGTTCGCCCGGGTTGGTATGCAGGGTATCACATTGATATTGCTGTTTATTGCACTCTATCTCGCCAGCGGCTAGCCTGTTTGTTGCAATAAGATTTACCTGGCATGGCTAGCCATGCTTGATGAGGCGTTGTTTTTGCCTCTGCCAGTCACGCTCCTTTTCTGTTTCGCGTTTGTCATGAGACTTCTTGCCCTGTGCAAGACCAATCTCGACTTTCACTTTTCCTGTTTTCCAGTACATCGCAGTAGGCACCAGTGCATAGCCCTTGCGTTCGACTGCTCCGATGAGTTTATTCAATTGGTGGCGGTGCAGAAGCAGTTTGCGGTTGCGTTGTGGATCGGGCTGTATGTGGGTGGAGGCCGTTGGCAAGGGTGTGATCAGGGCGCCAAACAAATAAGCCTCCCCGTTTTTCAATAATATATAGCTGTCCCGGATCTGTACCTTGCCGGCACGCAGGCTTTTTACTTCCCAACCTTCAAGTGCTACGCCTGCTTCATACCTTTCCTCGATAAAATAATCGAATTTGGCCTTTTTATTGAGCGCAATGGTGCTTCCCTGCTTATTATTTTTCGGTTGTTTGGCCATGCTGTGTAATCACGTTATAAAATCCGCGTGATTGTAACAGGTCGCTGGACGAATAATGGCAATATTGAGTGTCTGCCGGATTTCGCGCAGAATTGAGATCATAATAATAAGAGGAATACCACGATATGACACGCAAGCGTAAGTCTATTCATGGGCAGTGGTCATCACGCTGGGTATTTGTCCTGGCTGCCACCGGCTCGGCAGTGGGTCTGGGCAATATCTGGCGGTTCCCTTATATGACCGGTACCAATGGCGGCGGCGCGTTTGTCTGTGTTTATATTTTGTGCGTATTGCTTGTGGCGATTCCGATCATGATGGCCGAAATCATGTTGGGGCGACGCGGCCGGCAGAGCCCGATCAATACCATGCAGGCATTGGCAGAAGAAGAAAGTCTGAGTTCCGCCTGGCGTTATCTGGGCTGGATGGGTGTAGTCGCCGGATTCATGATCCTGTCTTTTTACAGTGTCGTTGCCGGCTGGACGATTGATTATATTATACGTGCCGGCTCAGGGATTTTTACCATTTCATCGGATATTGAAATTGCCGGTTATTTTGACGCCTTGCTGGCGAGCCCGGAAAGATTACTGGTGATCCATACCATCTTCATGGCCCTGACCGTAATCGTGGTATCAATGGGTGTACGCAGTGGTCTGGAGCGTGCGGTAAAATTCATGATGCCGGCCCTGTTCATACTGCTCATCATCATGGTGGGTTATGCCATGTCTACCACCGGTTTTAGCCGGGGTTTGAGTTATATGTTTTATCCGGATTTTTCAAAAATTTCCGCCGCCGGTGTACTGGCCGCCATGGGCCAGGCATTTTTCAGCCTCAGTCTCGGGATGGGCGCCATTATGATGTATGGCTCCTATCTGCCCGAGAAGGCCTCGATTGCAAAGACCACATTTATGATCGCTGCCGCTGATACGCTTGTGGCCATCCTGGCGGGTGTCGCTATATTTCCATTGGTCTTTGCCTATGGTCTGGAACCGGACAAGGGGCCTGGTCTGATTTTTATCACATTGCCGATTGCCTTTGGCAAGATGCCTTATGGGGAATTTTTCGGCACCTTGTTTTTTATATTGTTATTGTTTGCTGCCTGGACGTCCTCGATTTCCTTGCTTGAACCTGCTGTTGCCTGGCTGGTGGAAAACCGCGGTATGAGACGGCCGCGGGCCTCTGCCCTGGCAGGGCTGATAGCATGGATACTGGGGATAGGTTCGTTATTATCGTTCAATCGCTGGGCAGATTATAAATTATTCGGGAAGACCTGGTTCGATATGATGGATTATCTGACATCCAATATCATGTTGCCGTTGGGTGGATTATTACTGGCAATTTTTGCTGCCTGGCTGATGAAAAGACAATCATGTGTCGATGAGCTCGGCATGGGGGATGGCATCGCGTATAAATGCTGGTATTTTACAGTGCGTTATATTGCCCCTGTGGGTGTATTGATAATATTTCTGCAAGCGATAGGTATTTTTTAATTCCTGTAGTTGACAGCTTATTCTACTAACCTTGTTCGCCATTCATAAAGCTACACTTGTGCCTTACAGTGCAGACGAGATGTATGCATTGGTAAATAATATCGAGGCCTATCCGGATTTTCTGTCCTGGTGCAAGACAGCGCAGGTCACGAACAAATCTGAAACACATTTGCAGGCAACCATTGCAGTGGAAGTGGGCAAGATCAAACAGTCTTTCAGTACAGGAAACACCATGCGACCAGGGCGGAGTATAAATATGCAATTGGTAGAAGGACCATTTAGATTTCTCAGTGGTTGCTGGCGATTCGAACCGCAAGCAAATCAGTCCTGTCAGATCCGGCTTGTCATTGAATTCGAGTTTAAAAACAAACTGCTCAAGTTGGCGTTGAGTCATACCTTTAATCACATCATGGAAAGCATGGTGGATGCATTTACGCGGCGTGCTGTTGAAATCTATGGCAAACGCTGACGAAATAACCATCGAAGTTGTTTACGCCTTGCCGGAACAGGCGTATCGCATACCTCTGAAAGTAAAGACAGCTACCACCATTGGGCAGGCGATTGAATTATCCGGATTGCTGCAACGTTGCCCGGAGGTCAATCTCAATCAAAACAAGGTGGGTATATACGGCAGGTTAAAGGAACTGGATACATTGTTACACGAGGGGGACCAGGTTGAAATATACCGGCAGCTCAAAGTTGATCCGAAAGAAGCGCGAAGGATACGTGCGGAGAAAAAAAACAAAAAAGACTGATTTTTTTACAACTCGCCACCTGCTTTTTCGAAGACCTCCGCGTCACGCAGATCACGTTCTGTCTCTTCCCCTTCCTGCATGCCGCTTTCAGATTTATCTGATGTCATTCTGTCCCAGAAGCGCCGGAACAGATTTTTATCTTGTTCGGTTTCAACAACTGAGGACTGGGCGCGGCGGGTAGTGTCATCAGGTAATTTTGAGTCATAATCAGGTTTATCTTCAACATCGGGTGGTAATGCAGCGGTAGCAGTATCTGTTTGTGATTCTTCAGGTAGGGGTTCTTCACTTGCCGGTTCTTCGGCGAAGGTGGCTTCCGCATCAATGTCCGTAGCCGGTTTGTCTTTGCCAAACCAGCGGCCCAGGATACCTTCCTGGTGCTGGTCAATGGGCACCACAACGTTGCGCTCCTTGTGGGTTTCATCTTCACTTAATGGTGTAGTCCGGATCTGGATATCGCCATCGACATAAGCCAGTTTTTCGTCTTCGAAATAAAGGGTGATACGACGTTGTTTGCGCTCGCCTCTGCCAGGTTCCATGCTGTAGACATAATCCCAGCGGTTGCTGTGAAAAGAATCAGTGATCAGCGGTGTGCCCATAATGAATTTTACCTGGTTTTTATCCATGCCTGGTTTCAGTTTGTTGATCATGTCCTGTTCGATTACATTGCCCTGCTGTACATCAATACGGTGAACCAGCGGCGCTTTCCAGGTCCCGTCAACATTTTTGGCACACCCACCAGCAAGCTGGCCGGAGGCAACCAATATCGATAATAAAATCAGCTTGAAATTTGACATAATCTTGTTCATATACCAGAGAGTATGATTGTAACGCAATGTCCTGAAAAGGACATCTATGCTGAATAGCACCACGACACCGGGCATGTATTTGGATATACTTGTTCTGCATAAAAGCGGTAATTAATTTCTTATGCCAATGTTTTCATTGGTGAATTAATGAGGAATCCCGGATGGAAGCAAAAGACCTGAAAGAAGCCGGTCTCAAGGCCACTCTGCCAAGAATAAGGATTCTCCAGATACTGGAAGAATCTGATCAAAGACATCTGAGTGCAGAGGATGTGTACAAGATCCTGCTGGAAGGCAAAGAGGAAGTGGGGCTAGCTACCGTCTACCGGGTATTGACACAGTTTGAATCAGCCGGTCTGGTCATACGGCATCATTTTGATTCCGGTCATTCCGTGTTTGAACTGAACCGTGGTGGTCATCATGATCATATGGTTTGCCTGAAGACCGGCAAGGTCATCGAATTTAAAAATGAAGAGATCGAACGCCTGCAAAGGGAAATTGCGGAAAAACACGGTTATGTGCTTGAAGAGCACAGTCTGGTTTTGTATGTGAGACCCAAGGACAGTAAAAAGTCATAAGTCACAAGTCACAAGAAAAAATCCTTGTCACTTATTACTTGTCACTTGTAACTGTTTTAAGCATTTCCCGCGCATGTGCCCGGGTCTGTTCTGTTATTTTCAAGCCGCCCAGCATCCGTGCAATTTCTTCTATGCGTTCATCTTTATTGAGATTGATGACTTGTGTCAGGGTGGTTTGCGCATGTGTGGATTTATTCACCTGCAAATGATGATGGCCCTGGGACGCAACCTGGGGCAGGTGCGTCACACAAAATACCTGGTGGTTGCCGGCAAGACTATGCAAAAGTTTTCCGACGATTTCGGCAACCCCGCCACCGATACCGGAATCAACTTCATCAAATATTAATGTAGGCAGTCCTTTGTCCTTGCTGCCTATCACTTGTATCGCGAGACTGATGCGGGACAATTCACCGCCGGATGCGACCTTGTTCAGGGGTTGTAGCGGCTGACCCGGGTTGACGGAAACCAGATATTCAATGCGGTCCATGCCGTCACGGTGCGGCGTGTCTTTTTCAATTGCCTGGACATCGATCCTGAAACGCCCACCGGGCATCCCCAGTTCTTTCAGTTTTGCTTCGATTGCCTTGCCTAGTTTTGTCGCGGTCATTTCCCGGTGTTCATGTAATTCTGCGGCAGCCTTCCGGTAAACCTGCAATGCCAGATCTCTTTTCCTACCCAGATCAACCAGGTGTTGCTCGCTGTCTTCAAGATTTTTGAGTTCTGTCTTGAGTGTTTCAAGATGTGTTGCCAGTGCTTCCGGCCGGACTTTATGCTTGCGGGCGATGTCGTGCAGTGCCGAGATACGTTCTTCCACTGTCTTAAGCCGCCCGGGATCCAGCTCAAGACTGTCCAGATAATGGCGTAATTCTGTGGTGGCCTCGTTGATCTGGATACTGGCATTTTCCAGCAGTTCAGAGACAGTTGCTAATGACGGATCAAAACGTAACAGGTCCTGTAATTCATGTGCACCGTGGTTAATCTGGTTCAATACGGACTGGTCATCTTCCGAGAACTGGTTCAACAGTTGCTGACAGCTTTCCAGTATCTTGCTGACATTTGCCAGACGCGTATGTTCTTCCGCCAGTGCTTTGATCTCCGCCGCTTCCGGGTTCAGCGCTTCAAGTTCCTGCACCTGGTACTGGAGCAGGGCCAGCCGCGCATCGCGGTCCTGATCTTGTCCGCTGATACGGGTGAGTTCGGTATTGGCCAAAGACCAGTCACCCCATGATGTCCTGACCTGATCAAGCAGGGCTTCATATTGACCATAATCATCCAGCAGTTTGCGTTGAACATCCCGTTTCAGGAGTGATTGATGGGCGTGTTGACTGTAAATATCGACCATATCTTCACCCAGATCACGCAGAATCTGGGCCGGGACGGAACTGCCATTTACATAAGCACGGGAACGGCCATCTTTATTGATTACCCGCCGGAGCATGAGTTCACCGTCATGATGGATACCCTGTTCCTCAAGGATAGCGTGGATATTCTGGTCATTATTGATTTCAAAAATAGCGGTGATTTCCGTGCTGTCACATAGATTGCGAATAATGCTGCTGTCTGCCCGGTCACCCAGGACCAGTCCCAAAGCATCGACAAGGATCGATTTGCCTGCGCCGGTTTCGCCGGTCAGTACCGTCATGCCTGGATCAAACTGGATTTCCAGTTCTTCAATGACGGCAAAATCACGAATGTGCAGGTGTTTCAGCAATTCATCTAGCCCCAGCGTAGTTTTGCCCGCAGGATACTGAAGTGATCGTGATTGGCTGGATGAATCAAGCGGATGGTCTGGTTCTTTTTTTCTACGATCACCCGATCACCCGATTCCAGTTCCATGGCAATATCACCATCACAGGTCAGCTGAGCGTGATGTACGTCATCGCTGCTGACCACGATTTCAACCCGGCTGTTACCCTTAATAACAATCGGGCGGTTGGTCAGACTGTGTGGACAAATGGGGACCAGCACCAGTGCATCCAGTGTGGGGTAAAGAATGGGACCGCCACCGGACAAGGCGTAGGCCGTAGAGCCTGTGGGTGAAGAAACTATCATTCCGTCCGAACGTTGTCTGTGCACAAAGGTGCCATCGACATAAGTGTACAGTTCAATCAACTTGGCGACATCCCACTTTTGCACGACCACATCATTAAATGCGTATTTCACACACGTTAAATTTTCGTCACGGTGCACTTCACAATACAAAAGGAAACGTTCGTCCTCGGCATAATGCCCTTTAAGAATTTCATCCAGATGTTGTTGAAAGGAATCTGCCGGGATATCCGCCAGAAATCCCAGGTGACCACGGTTGATCCCCAATAAAGGGATCCCGTGACCACAGACCAGATGGGCGGCCTTGAGCATGGTACCGTCACCGCCGATGGCTATGGCCAGATCTGAATTCGCCCCCAGTTTGTCGGCAGAAGCAACCGGCAAGTCCTTGCTACGGGCAATCCGGGCACAGCATTCATCAAGTTCAATACCGATATTGCGTTGTTGCAGGAATTCAATCACCGTATTAAGGGTATCAGCAACCTCATTTGCACCGGAGTTGGTTATCAGGGATATTTGCTTGAACATGTCCATTGATGGTTATTCTGGTTCGGCAAAGTTAGCATGAGCAACAGTGCGCGCCAACAATATATATCATATCTTTTGCACTCTTACCGTGAGAGTGCTAAATTTCCCTAACCTGGATGACTTTAAATACCATGCAACAGAAAATCGATTTAAATCAAATACCTGAGCGTAGTCTGCACCTGTTCAAGTTATTGGTGGAGCATTTTATCCAGGATGGGCAACCGGTCGGTTCCCGGACCCTGGCCCGGGATACAGATCTGGAATTAAGCCCGGCCACGATACGCAACGTCATGGCAGACCTGGAGGAAATGGGTCTGCTGCACTCTCCACATACCTCGGCCGGCCGTGTCCCGACGGTTAAAGGTTACCGGTTGTTTGTTGATTCACTGCTGCGCGTGCACGCACTGAACGAGAGAGAGATTGAGCATATTGCCGAAGAACTCAAATCGCGTCAGGACATGCAGTCATTGCTGCAGCGTACTTCAAATATGTTATCGGATATTACCCGTTTGGCCGGGATCGTCACGCTGCCCCGGCAGGATCAACACGCCTTGAAGCATGTTGAATTTGTCTCGCTCTCGGATGACCGCATACTGGTGATACTGGTTATCAATGACAACCAAATCCAGAACCGTATTATTAATACTGCGAGGGTTTATACGCCCTCAGAATTGCAACAGGCCTCAAATTACCTGAACCAGAAGTTTGCCGGTAAAGACCTGGCAACTATCCGTGCCGGGATTTTAAGTGAGTTAAAAAGGATGAAAGACAATGTTAGCCAGATTATGCAGACGGCAATCGAAATGGCACAACAGGCCTTTTTGAAAAATGATACCGGTGATGATTTTGTGCTGGCCGGACAGACCAACCTGATGGATGTCGCGGAACTCTGCGATGTGGAACGGTTAAAAAAACTCTTCAACAGCTTCAATCAGAAGCGCGATATCCTGCATTTGCTGGAGCAGTCCATTCATGCCAGAGGTGTGCAGATATTCATTGGCGAGGAAGCCGGATACGATGTACTGGACAATTGCAGCGTGGTTACTTCTCCCTACGAAGTAGATGGCCAGATCCTCGGTGTCCTGGGTGTCATCGGCCCAACCCGCATGCATTATGAAAGGGTCATCCCCATCGTCGATATCACAGCCAAAATGCTGGGGTTGGCCTTGAATTCACAGAATTAACCCCCATTTCGAAGCGGATATCCGGGTTGTCGTTGTTTCTGTTTACATAGTTTTATTTCGAGGGAAATCATGTCAGGCAAAAAAAAACAATCTGAAGAAATACCGGAAAAACAACAGAATCAGGGCGAACAGAACATGGATGCTGTCGATGAAACCCTGATGCCGCCATATCAGAATAATGTCGTAATAACAGAGGAACAGACTGCAGCTGAAGAACCGGGTGCAGAAAACAAAATTGAGTTACTAATGCAGGAACTGGAAGAACAGAAGCGTATCGCCGCTGAAAACCTGGACAAGGCCCTGCGTGTGCAGGCCGAGCTGGAAAACATGCGCAAACGCACCGCCCGGGACATTGAAAATGCACACAAATACTCCCTGGAAAGATTTGTAACCGACTTACTGCCTGTCATCGACAGTATGGAACTGGGCCTGTCCGCATCTGAAAATGGAGCAGACGTGGCCAGCCTGAAAGAAGGGATGGACCTCACCTTCAAGATATTCACCGCCAGCCTGGAAAAATTCGGGGCGAAAGTGATCAATCCGCAAGATGAGAAATTCAATCCGGAACTGCACCAGGCGGTTACCGTGCTGGAAGCGGAGGGTGTGGCTTCCGGTCATGTCATCAGTGTGATGCAAAAGGGCTATGAACTGAATGGTCGTCTGGTCCGGCCGGCCATGGTGGTGGTGGCCAAATAAATCGCCGCAGTGGCTTGAAAAAAATGCCGCCGGCCCAATATTCAAGGCTAGCGTAAAGATTTGAGTTTAAACTATTAACTTATTGATTTCTGGAGATTTTAAATGGCAAAAATAATTGGCATAGACCTGGGTACGACGAACTCATGCGTGGCCGTGCTCGAAGGCGGGCAGGCCAAGGTCATCGAAAACAGTGAAGGGGCACGGACTACGCCGTCTATCGTTGCCTTCACCGAGGATGATGAAGTCCTGGTCGGGCAATCCGCCAAGCGCCAGTCGGTCACCAACCCGCAAAATACCCTGTTCGCTGTGAAGCGTCTTATCGGACGCCGCTTTGATGAAGAGATAGTACAGAAGGACATCAAGATGGTGCCTTACAAGATCGCCCGCGCTGACAATGGTGATGCCTGGGTGGATGTCCGTGGCAAGAGGATCGCACCACCGGAGATCTCAGCCCGGGTCCTGATGAAAATGAAAAAGACTGCCGAAGATTACCTGGGTGAAGAGGTCAAGGATGCTGTTGTCACCGTGCCCGCCTATTTCAATGATTCCCAGCGCCAGGCGACCAAAGATGCCGGCCGCATTGCCGGACTGAATGTGCGCCGTATCATCAATGAACCGACGGCCGCCGCGCTGGCCTATGGCATGGACAAGAAACATGGCGATGCCAAGATTGCTGTCTATGATCTGGGCGGCGGTACATTTGATATCTCTATCATTGAAATTGCGGAAGTCGATGGTGAACATCAGTTCGAAGTGTTGTCCACTAACGGCGACACCTTTCTCGGTGGTGAAGATTTCGATTTGCGTATCATTGAATATATCTGTGGTGAATTCAAAAAGGCGCAGGGCTTCGATATGCACAACGACCCACTGGCACTGCAGCGTCTGAAAGAGGCTGCGGAAAAGGCCAAGATCGAACTTTCATCCAGCCAGCAGACCGACATCAATCTGCCCTATATTACGGCAGATGCGAGCGGACCCAAGCATCTCAATATGAAGCTGACCCGCGCCAAACTGGAATCGCTGGTTGAAGATCTGATTGAACGCACGGTTGAACCCTGCCGGATAGCATTGAAGGATGCAAAACTTGCTGCTTCAGATATTACGGATGTGATTTTGGTCGGCGGCCAGACGCGTATGCCCAAGGTGCAGGAAACAGTAAAGGAATTATTCAGCAAGGAGCCACGCAAGGATGTGAATCCGGATGAGGCTGTAGCCGTTGGTGCTGCAATCCAGGCCGGCGTGCTGGGCGGCGATGTGAAAGACGTATTGTTGCTTGATGTGACGCCGCTGTCGCTGGGCATCGAGACTCTGGGTGGTGTGATGACCAAGCTCATTGAGAAAAACACCACGATCCCGACCAAGGCAAGCCAGGTGTTCTCTACTGCGGAAGACAATCAGACTGCAGTGACCGTGCACGTGTTGCAGGGTGAGCGTGAAATGGCAGCCGGGAACAAGTCATTGGGCCGCTTTGACCTGACGGATATTCCGCCCGCATCACGGGGTATGCCACAGATCGAGGTGAACTTTGATATCGATGCCAATGGAATCCTGAATGTCTCGGCCAAAGACAAGGCCACAGGCAAACAGCAGTCCATCGTCATCAAGGCCTCCAGTGGTCTGTCGGATGCCGAGATTGAAAAGATGGTGAAGGATGCCGAGGCCCACGCCGAAGAAGATCACAAGGCAAGGGAACTGGTCGAGGCCCGCAACATGGCCGAGAATCTGATCCATGCCAGCCGTAAATCCATGAAGGAACTGGGTGACAAGGTCACTGAGAGTGAAAAGACGGACATCAATGCAGCGATAGCCGAGGCGGAAGAGGCCATCAAGGGTAATGACAAGGCAGCTATTGAAGCAAAAACCCAGAAGCTGACGGAGGTTGCCGGTAAACTGGCTGAGCGTGTCTATCAGCAAAGTGCGGAAAAGGCACAGGCTTCCGCTGGCGATAATGCCGAAGCTGCGAAAGGTAATGGTGAAGACAAGGAAAATGTTGTTGATGCAGAGTTTGAAGAGGTCGACGACAACAAGAAGTAACAGGTGACTGTTGGTCCGGTACTCGTTGCCCGAATGCCGGCTGCTGGAACAGAAATATACAGCCCGGGAAAGGTGATCCCTTTCTCCGGGCTTGTGTGCTTAATGAGAAAGGCAATACGGAGCTGAAACACAGGTACTGTAATTGTGATGAAAATAGTTCTACGAAAATAAAAATGGCAAATAAAAAAGACTATTACCAAACTCTTGGGGTCGCCCGCAATGCGACAGAGGCGGAGATCAAAAAGGCCTATCGCCGATTGGCGATGAAATTCCATCCGGACCGGAATACTGAAGATAAAACTGCCGAAGAAAAATTCAAGAATATTCAGGCCGCCTATGAAGTGCTTTCTGATGAACGCAAGCGTGCGGCCTATGATCAATTCGGACATGCCGGTGTAGACCAAAGTGCAGGCATGGGTGGTACAGGTCCGGGTGGTTTTGGAGACATCTTTGACAGTGTTTTTGGAGATATCTTTGGCGGTGCTGCAGGTGGCCGTGGCCGTGGTGGTCCACGGGTGTTCCGGGGCGCTGATCTGCGTTACGACCTGGAACTTAAACTGGAAGAGGCTGTTGCCGGCACAGAAATCAAAATTCGTGTTCCGAAACTTGTCGGTTGTCATGAATGTAATGGATCCGGGGCAAAGAAAGGCAGCAGTCCGGTAACGTGTCCAACCTGCGGCGGCCAGGGCCAGGTGCGTATGCAACAGGGAATTTTTTCTCTGCAACAAACCTGTCCGCAATGCCGGGGTAATGGCAAAATCATCAGGGAACCATGTACTGTGTGCAACGGTCAGGGCCGGGTGCGTGATACCAAGACCATTTCTGTCAAGATTCCGGCGGGCGTGGATGTGGGTGACCGTATCCGTCTGACCGGTGAAGGAGAGGCCGGTGAGAATGGCGGACCGCCGGGCGATCTTTATGTCCATGTTGATGTCTTGCAGCATCCGATTTTTGAGCGTGATGGCACCAACCTGCATTGTGATGTCCCGATCAGTTTTACCATGGCAACATTGGGTGGTGAAATTGAAGTACCGACACTGGATGGCCGGGTCAAACTCAAGATCCCGCCGGAAACACAGAGCGGCAAGGTATTCCGGTTACGCGGCAAGGGAGTACGATCAGTCAGAACATCCAGCAAGGGTGATCTGTTATGCCGGGCGATGGTGGAAACACCAATCAATCTGACCCGGCAACAGAAAGAACTGTTGCGCGAATTTGACCGGGCGATGAATGAAGACGGGAAACATCACAACCCCAAAGCGTATTCGTGGCTGGACGGGGTTAAGAAGTTTTTTGATGGAATGACCAACTAATCAGTGATTATGTACAGGATATACGGTATGCCGCGAGCGCAGGACGCACATGAGCGGCGGGTGAATGGTAATTGGTGATTGGTAAAAAACAGCAGATAATTAATTGCGTGATAAACTTGCTTTAATCACGAATCACGAATCACGAATCACGAATCACGAATCACGAATCACGGGGATAATTTCCAAATGACAATAACCAGAATTGCAGTATGTGGTGCTGCTGGACGGATGGGCAAGACTATTCTTGAAATGTGTCACGAGACGAAAGGTGTCGCCATCGCAGCAGCCATCGAATATAAAGGCTCATCAATGATCGGTGCGGATGCCGGGGAACAGGCGGGGCTTGGCAAAATGGGTATTTTAATCGTTGATGATATTGCCCGTGTTGCTGATCAGTTTGACGTCCTGATCGATTTTACGCTCGCTGCATCCGTGCCGGACAATGTCAAAAAGTGCCGTACCGCCGGCAAGAACATGGTCATCGGTACCACTGGCCTTTCTGATGAACAGAAAAAAGTTATCAAGGATGCGGCCCGGGACATTGCTATCGTGTTTTCACCGAATATGAGTATCGGCGTGAACGTCTGTTTCAAATTACTGGAGATGACCGCGAAAGTCATTGGTGAAGATGCTGATATCGAAATCATCGAAGCGCATCATCGCGAAAAGAAGGATGCACCTTCAGGGACTTCATTGCGCATGGGCGAAGTGGTTGCAAATGCACTTGGCCGTAATCTGAAAGACTGTGCGATTTATGGCCGGGAAGGCATCACCGGTCCACGTGATAAAAAAACCATCGGCTTTGAAACTATACGCGCCGGTGATATTGTCGGCGAGCATACCGTAATGTTTGCCACCAGCGGTGAACGCGTCGAGATTTCCCACAAGGCCACATCAAGAAAAACCTTTGCCTCCGGCGCAGTCCGCGCCGCGCAATGGGTAGCCGGTAAAAAATCCGGCCTCTATGACATGCAGGATGTGCTGGGTCTGAAATAGGGTTCCCGAATATTCACAATTAACCGTTATGCTGGTGAATAACCAGCATCCAGTCAATTAAAAAACCGTCCAAAGGGCGGACTGCTTGTCTAGAACCTGTCTCAAAATAAGTTTCCTGACCTTTTTGAGGAAACAATGGCTTTCTGCACCTTCCCCCTGGCAGGGGGAACGACTCCATGGATGGAGTCGGTAGAGCGACGCAGGAAGCCAAAGCCGAGGTTGGGATGGGGGTTGAATTTCAGGCATTCCTGCGATATCACCCCCACCTCAATCCTCCCCCCTCAAGGGGGGGGAATTAAATTTTGAGATAGGTTCTAGTTACAATTATTATCGTTTCATGATCGGCAAAATACTTATTTTCACTGGAATTGTACTGGTCATTGCGGGACTGGCAATCAATTATGCCCCGTGGCTCATCAACTGGTTTGGAAAATTGCCCGGCGATATCCATATCAAGGGCGAACACGGCAACCTGTATATTCCGATAACATCCATGATTATCGTCAGTGTTGTCCTGACGATAATCATTAATCTGTTTTTCCGGCGCTGATAAGATCAGTTTGTTTCATTACGTATAAAAAAATATGGCACTGGCAAAGATCATTTCAGGCGGCCAGACCGGAGTGGACCGCGGTGCGCTCGATGCAGCACTTGCTCAAAACTTTCCCTGCGGTGGCTGGTGTCCGCCTGGACGAATGGCTGAAGATGGTCCGATAGATCATATCTATACAATGTCAGAAATGGACCATGGAAGTTACGGAGAGCGTACCCGTCAGAATGTCATCGATTCAGATGGAACGGTCATCTTCTGTTTCGGCGAACTGGAAGGTGGTACGAAAGTAACACTACAACAATGTATCCAGCTAAAGAAACCATACGAATTGATTAATGTCCAGGAAAATTCAGAAACTCATGCAGCAGAATTAATCACACATTTTATTGAATCTTTTTCAATAAATACGCTAAATGTAGCTGGACCACGGCAAAGCAAGGTTCCGAAAGCACATGACTATACTTACATGGTCATCAGCCTCGTGCTCGAAACAACTCGCATTAAAGGGGATAGATACTTTTAAATCTACAAAATTCTCGTCGGACATCCCTGTCCATACGGGATACATGATTCTTTAAAGCTCTAGCTCTATACCCACAAACCAGGTACGGTCGATGCCGGGGCGGGGGCCGTGCGGCTGCCGGGAGACAATGTATTCTTCTTCGAACAGGTTATTTACACCACCGAACAGTTGTACCCCTTTCTTGACGTTATAGTGAGTAGCAAAATCGACGACGGTATAGGAATCAGTCTTGCCGAAACGGGCATCCGGATCTCCCAGTCCGTTGGTTTCGGTGCTGACATTGTTGGCACTGGTAAAAGTTTCATCGACGAAGCTCGCGGACAATGATGCTCCCCAGCGCACAAATTCCAGCGATGAACCGACAGTCAACTGGTATTCCGGAATGTAGGGCACCTTGTTGCCTTCACGGCCAAAGCTGAAGATCGATTCAGGATCGGTAGACAGGGCGTCATTTTGTTGTTCCGCATTGGTGTAGGTAAATGCCAGGAAATAGGGATTGCTGAATTTCCATTGATTGGCCAGGCCCAGATCAAATCTTCCGGACAGTTCCACGCCGTAGGCATCGACCTCGCCGAAGTTTTCATCATCACCGGTGCCGGTACCGCCGATGTTGCTGACTACGATGAGATCTTCAAACTGTGTCAGAAAGCCGACGGCTTCTGCAGTCAACACCTGATTGCGGCTGGCATACCGCACGCCAAGTTCATAACCCATGCTGGTTTCTTCTTCCAGACCATTATTGATCGCGCCACCGGGAGAGGGGGGTGAGAAACCAAAATTCATGCCGCCGAAGGCCTGCCATTCATCCGTAAAGTTATAACCAATACCTATGCCACCACCGAGCATATCCAGCGATTCCTTGCCTTTGACAGGAGAGACACCACGAAAATCCCGTTCTTCCAAATCCAGGGTTTCATAACGAATACCAGGCGTGAGCCACCAGTTCCCGATTTCGATACGGTCCTCAACAAATAATGCAATAGCTGACACTTCACCTTCACGATCATCCTGTGAACCAGGAGCGCCAAAAACTACACCCGTGATGGCGCCGGTATCATCCTGTGAGAAGATATCCTGATGCTGGAATCGGTCTTCTTCATCACGGTGATAACGGACCCCGGTCGTCACCTCATGATCAAAACCGCCAGTACCAAACCGCAACGTTCCCTCGGACTGGACACCCCAGGAGTAATATTCCCGGTTATTGGCACGAACACGCAGACCGCAGGCCAAATCTCCACGTAAACAGGCCAGACCATCACCACCCTCTGCACCGGCCAGTGCGGCTGACAGATCAAGATTGGTTGCAAGCCCGCCTGCAGCCGCCCGTATATCATTCAGTTTGTACCAGCTACGCGCAAACTTGTTGTAGTACGCGGTCGTTACCAGATCGAAATTCTCGGTAGGTGAGATGAAGTGACGCAGATACGTACGGTGATGTTCAGTGTCGATGTTATCGAACCTGGAAGCTGAATAACGCCGGTACGGATCGTTGCGGAAATCCGCCGTACTCAGGCCCAGGTAGGTTTCATCGGCTTCCTTGTCGGTAAAACCGTACTTGAACTCGAGGCGCTGGTACATCGATGTCATCGGCTCCCAGGCCAGTTTGAGCATGGGTTCGATATTGGTGAAACCGGTTTCATCGGTATCGTTGAAGCCGGGTGCGGCATCGATGGTTTTGAATCCGTCAGTATCACGGAAATAACCCTCGAACAGATATCCAAAACGGCCAGCCTGAGTTTGTATCGTATTCCCGTAAACCGCATGGGTGCGGATATCATTATCTTCACCAAATTGTGTGCGCAAAAAAATACGCTCATCGTAAGGGATAGGTGTGGAGAGATAATTAATTGCACCGCCAGTAGTATGCGGGCCGTATTTGATCTGGCTGGTGCCTTTCAACACTTCCAGACCATACATGCGGCCAGTCGTGGGTGAATAATAGGCAGAAGGGGCGGCGTAAGGCGCCGGAGCTGCAAGGATGCCATCTTCCATAAGAGTGACCTTTGCACTGCGACTGGTATCCACGCCACGCAAACTGATGTTCGGGAACAGGCCGTAGCCGTCCTCTTCACGTACGTAAACACCGGGGATTTGCCTTAACACCCGATTGATGTCGTCGTAGGAGAACTCCTTCAGGGAGGCATAATCGATGTAATGGGCCGAACCCGGAATGGTATAGATGGCGGCGGGATCGCCGATGACATTCACCTGGGACAATACTCCCCGCATGACGGATTCTTCTTCCGCCAGGGCAACCTGGAGATGACCGGTAAATAATGCCGTGATTGCAATAACCGGCAAGACGCGCGACTGGATATAACGTTGTTGCATAACACATTTCCCCTTATAAAGTTGGCGGTCTTCTTGTCCATCAGACGTCAATGGCAGAAGGTGTTTTATATATTGAAGGTTCTTTATCTAAATGATAACTATTATCATTAGTATTTTCAAACATTAATTTTATAAATTATCTGCAGGTGCAGATTTGGCAGGTGGATCAGGGTGTTGTGTGTTTTGGGGAAATACAGGCAGGGATTTACTGCAGGCTTTGGGCGTAGGATTCGTTTTCCAGTTGCCAGCCGCCGCCCAATGCACGGAACAACGTCACCAGAGATTGCAGTCTGGCAAATCTGATTAGCTGGTATTGATCCTGTGCACTGAACAAGGTGCGTTGGGCATCCAGTACCGTCAGTAAATCTTCAGCGCCTTCCCGGTAACGGCGTTCCGCAAGCTGAAAGGCGATCTCTGCTTGCTCCAGTTCTTCTGTCTGGTAATTTTGTTGTTCGGCTGTACTCTGGATGGTGCCTAATGCTGTTTCCACATCCGCAAAGGCATTGATAATCGTTGAGCGATAGAATTGTATGAGTTCCTCGCGCCGGGCAAGGGCCAGATCCTCTTCCGCTTCGAGTCTTCCCGCATCGAAAATCGGCTGTGCCAATGAAGCAACGAGGTTGTAAATGAGACCGCCATCAAATAATGCGGCCAGTGCAGTGCTTTGCACACCGCTTGAACCGGTCAGACGTATGCTGGGAAAGTAGGCAGCACGTGCTGCCGCGATGTTGGCATTGGCCGCACGAAGTTGTGCTTCCGCAGTTTGAATATCCGGTCTGCGAGTTAATAATTCGGATGGCATGCCTGCTCCAACTTCAGGCAATGCAATACTTTCCAATGAAGTATTGTTTACATCAAATCCCTGCGGTGGCCGGCCGAGCAATATGGCAAGCACAGACCGCGCATCACGCTCCTGTTGTTCGAGTGGAGGAATGCTGGTGCGTTGCCGGGCAACTACGGCACGTTGTTGTGCAAGGTCTAGTGGTGAGACAGCGCCATATTTTACTCTGGATTCAACCAGCTTCAGAACCCGTTCTGCATTGGCAAGATTAAGCTGTGCGATGGCCAGCCTTTCACGCAGGGACAACACTTGCAGATAAGCGATGGCAACATTGGAAGTGATGGTGATGGCGATAGTTTCACGATCAAATTGACTTGCGTGCAAGGATTCCTGTGCAGCAGTGAGGTTTGCGCGGTTTTTTCCCCAGAAGTCGATCTCGTAACTTGCTCCTAGTGAAATACCAAAACTGTTGCTGGCATCCACATTATTCTCTCCACCAAAAACACCCTGTTGGCCACTGCTTGCAGATAAATCAACATTCGGCAGCAATGCCACACCTGCGAGACGTGCCTGTGCTTCTGCCTGTAATACCCGTGTGGCAGCGGCAGCAAGATCATAATTGTTATTCTGTGCGCTTATCATCAACTGATTCAGTTCGGTATTGCCGAAACCTTTCCACCAGTCCTGTGCAGGCCAGGTTGATACATTTTCTGTTTGTTGATCCCAGTTGGCGGGTATATCAATTGCAACGGAACCATTGACGGGCTGGATTTGGCAACCAGCAAACAATAAAGACAAAAGCGTCAGAATATAGAGTTCATATCTATGCATGATCATTCACTTGCCAGTGCCACAACCGGATCAAGTCGTGCAGCCTTGAGTGCCGGGGCAAAACCGAAGATAAGGCCAGTTGCAACAGCACAACTGAATGCCAGGATTACAGGAGGCAAGGTAAACAATACCGGCATGTCGAAGCGGCGGATCATTTCAGCAGCTGCAAGACCAGCGGCAACACCTATAACACCACCCAGTGCCGAGACCAGGGTGGCTTCAGTTAAAAACTGCTGGAGGATATCGCGCATACGTGCACCGGTGGCCATGCGTATTCCGATCTCGCGCGTTCGTTCGCTAACGGTAACCAGCATGATGTTCATCACACCGATACCACCGACCAGCAATGAAATTACTGCAATCGACCCCAATAATAATGTCAGTGTGTTATAGGTCTCGGTGATTGTTTCAAGCAGTGCTGCCTGGTTACGTACCTGAAAATCTTCCCTGCCATGCCGTGCGCTGAGCAGGGTTGTAATTTGTTCCTGTGCCGCATCAATAGTGCCAATATCTTTCACCGCAACTGTGATCGAGCGCAGATAGTTGTAACCGAATAAACGCAGACTGCCGGTAGTGAGCGGAACAAAGACTACATCATCGGCATCCTGCCCCCAGGCAGTCGCCCCTTTCGCGGTGAGTACACCAATCACCATAAATGGCACATTGTTTATCAACACGAATTGACCTACAGGTTCGGTATTCTGGCCAAAAAGGTTATTCGCTACTGTCTGACCGAGCACTACTACAGTGCCATAGCTTTGCACATCGGCATCATTAAAAAATGTGCCTTTCGCCACTGGCCAGCTGCGGGTATCCGGATATTCCGGTGATGTTGCAGTGACCTGGGTTTGCACATCCCGGTTTTCAAAGCGGACAGTGACAGAGCCGTTTGATTCCGGTACAGCGGATTCAACATTTGGTAATTCCGCAAGCGCGACGGCATCAGCCGGGATCAATGTGGCCACAGTAGTATCCGGGCCGGGTCCGCGTTGATTGGGTGCGCCGGGACGTACAAGTAATAAATTGGTGCCCATGGAACCGATGCGTTCCAGTACGGAATGTTTTGCACCTTCACCGAGCGCCAGCATGGCAATCACCGCAGCGACACCGATCATAATTCCGAGCAGGGTGAGAAAGGTCCGAAACAGATTGGCACGCAGTGAACGTAATGCCATTTTCATTGCTTCAGCCGATTCCCCGATGAATGAGGCAGTATGGTTATCATGTTCAGTAACAGACCCGATCGAAAACTGGTTTGCAGGAGTAATTTTTTTATGTGGGACACTATCATTAATGATCATGCCGTCCTTGAGCTCGATTAAACGGTTTGCATGTTGGGCAACTTCCCGGTCATGTGTAATGAGAATTACGGTATGACCCTGGTCCGAGAGTTGATGCAGGAGTTTCATGACTTCAGCGCCGCTGCGACTGTCCAGTGCACCGGTGGGTTCGTCGGCGAGAATGATCTTGCCGCCATTCATCAATGCCCGTGCAATCGATACACGTTGTTGTTGTCCGCCTGAGAGCTGGTTGGGACGATGGGTTAATCGATCCGGCAGTCCCAGGGATTCGAGTAATAATTCAGCGCGTTCCCGCCGGTCTTCCGCACCAACACCGGCATAAATGGCAGGTACTTCTACATTCTCTGTGGCTGTTGCTGTGCCAATCAGGTTATAACTCTGGAAAATAAAACCAAAAGCTTCACGCCGAAGGCGGGCAAGTTGATCACGATCAAAACCGGCCACATTCTGCCCGACAAAATAATAATTACCCCCGGTTGGCCGGTCAAGGCAGCCAATCAGGTTCATCAATGTGGATTTGCCGGAGCCCGAAGCACCCATAAGGGCAACAAATTCACCGGCATGGATTTCCAGCGAAATTCCATGCAACACATCAATCGCCACTTCACCACCGGTGTAGAAGGTCTTTGTGATATCAACGAGTTTGATCAGCGGAGTGGTGTTATCCATGAAATTATTAACCCGTCAGAAGATCCGGAACGGTGAACGGCGTTGAGCAGCTATTTCCTTTTTGGGTGGATTATCCACGATACGTTCACCCTCACTCAGGCCGGATATGATTTCCGCATTTACCCGGTTACTGATACCGATCTGCACTTCACGTTCTGTTTGCAGATTGTTATCACCGATAAAAGTTGCGATATAGCGCCCGGTTTTTTCATCTACAGGACGTAAGGCCGACATTGGTACCATAACAACATCATGTGCAGATGCAATCACAAAGAAAACCTGTGCACTCATCTGGGTCATGAGTTCCTGATCCGGATTGGGTACGTCAAACAACGCGGTATACAACACAACATTATTAAGAATTTCCGGCGTTGGCAGTATCTGGCGTAAGGTTCCGCTCCACCGTTGATCAGATTTGCCGAGGATAGTGAAATAAGCTTCCATACCCAATTCCAGTTTCGGGACATCGGCCTCGGAGACCTGCGTCCAGACAGTCATGGTGGAGAGATCTGCAATACGCAGGATGATCGGTGTCACCTGGTTGGCATTCAGGGTTTGCCCCTGTTTTGCAAGCAGTTGTACTACTGTGCCGCTTATTGGCGCGTAGATATTGGTATAACTCAGAGTAACCTCATCTCCCTTAAGCGAAGACTCGGTCTGTTCGATTTGCGCTTTTAATGCAGCGATTTGTGCTTTGGTAGTTTTGACAGTGGCCAGACTGATCTGAAAGGCATCTTCGCTGGTTGCATCTTCATCCAGCAACCGCTGTTGCCGTTCATACTGTTTTTCCGCAAGTTCCAGTTGTGCCTGCCGTTCCGCCAGTTGGGCTTTTTGTGCCTGTAATTGTGCGCGGCTGGCTTCGACACGGGAAAGCAGCACATCAGGATCGATCTCGGCAAGCAGATCACCAGTCTGGACTGTATCGCCAATATCCACATGCAGTTTCGTGAGTTGTCCCGAGACTTGGGCGCCGACGTCCACATAATCACGGGGTTGCAGGTTGCCGAGTGCAGTAACGGTGCGTTCGATATCGCCACGTTTTACAGTAATACTGATGATATTATCGGTACTGGTTTCACCTTGAGTCCTGAAATAATAAACACTTGTACCGGCTGCTATCAAAAGCAGGACGATCAGGAACGGCCACCTGTTACGGCGCGGTTTGGATGTGGAACGCCGGGGTGCAGAGACTGGTCCCGGAATTTCGAGACGCGTAACAGAATCGTTTGTTTTTGTATTCATCTGGTCTTTATATAGTTGTCAGTCTGTTTAGAGTTGCATCCGGTATCAAGTTTCCCTGGCTCATGTAAATTAGTAGCGCCGGTCACAAATGATTCCGCGAAATGGTACGAAGTAAAATGTGTTGAAACCTCCAAGCCTGAATAGTGTCAATCCTACCAGAGTGACAAATCTGATGGGGCTGTTTCCAGCAGAAGTTTTACCCTTGTCTTAATTACCGGGACTGGATAGACATTGTACCTACCGGCAAAATAATAGAGTATATACAGCAAGATAACCAAGAAGTATCCCATAGGAGTTCAAATGAAATTTTCACCAGGTTATTTATCTCAATATTGTATTTTCTTTATTCTGATATTCTCCGGTGCTCCGGTATATGCCGAAGTAAAAAGTGTAGAGATCAGGGAATGGCTGGTGCCGTGGGAAAAGACCCGGCCCAGAGATCCCTATGTAGATGCAAAGGGTCGTGTCTGGTTTTGTGGTCAGGCGGGTAATTATATTGCCTATTTTAATCCTGCCACGGAAAAATTTGAAAAATTTGATCTTGGTGAAGGTTCCGCTCCGCATAACCTGATCGTTGATAAAAAGGGCTATGTCTGGTTTGCCGGTAATCTGCAAGGCTATATTGGCAGATTGTCACCAAAAAGTGGCAAGATTAAAAAATTCCAGATGCCCGATCCTGCCGTTTCTGATCCGCATACCCTGGAATTCGACAGCAAGGGTGATATCTGGTTTACCGCTCAGTTCAGTAATGTCATCGGCAAGCTCACTGTAGAAACTGGCGAGATTAAACTTATACCGGTAAAGACTGAGGGTGCACGCCCTTATGGTATCAAGGTGGATTCCAAGGACAGGCCATGGATAGTATTTTTCGGTACAAACAAACTGGCGACAGTTAACCCTAGAACATATGCATTACGGGAATACAGTTTGCCACGCAAGGAAATACGACCACGCCGCCTCGCCATCACGTCATACGATAAAATATGGATCGTAGATTATGCTACCGGCCGTCTGGGCCGTTTTGACCCGGTGAACCAGAGATATACGGAAAGACCATTGCCGGGTGGGGAAAAATCAAAGCCTTACGCTATGGCAGTTGATGACAAGGACCGGTTGTGGATTGTTGAAACAGGATTCAACCCGAACCTGCTGGTCAATTATAATCCATGGACACAGAATTTTGACCATGTTTCAGAAATTCCCAGCGGTGGTGGTACAGTGAGACATATGTACTTTCATCCCCAAACCCGCGAGATCTGGTTCGGGACCGATACCAATTTTATCGGCCGTGCAGCCATTCCATAAGATGTCAAAATCATATATACACATTGATTATTTTTCAGATATTTTGTGTATCTGGGCATACATCGCCCAGGTCAGAATAGATGAACTGACCAGTCAATATTCAGATCAGATAAAATTCAATCAACATTTTATCCCCGTATTCGGATCAACCGAGAAACGCATTACCAGCCACTGGAAAGACAAGGGCGGTTTTGATGGTTATCATCAACATGTGATGGGGATTTGTTCAAAGTTTGATCACATTGAAGTTCATCCCGGAATATGGCTGGAAAATATTCCAAAAAGCTCGGCAAGTTGCCATCATTTTCTTACCTCGGTACAACTGCTGGAGAAGAAAAACCACATTTCCTGTGTGCCCAACCTGGAATGCAAGGGCAGGACCCTCTTTGAGGAAGCCATCTGGCAGGCGCGCCTCCACTTTTTTCGTGATTTGCAGGATATTTCTGATCTGGATGTGCAAATGAAAATTGCACAGGATATGGATCTGCCCGTTGATGAAATTATTCATCAAATGCGCAGCGGTGAGGCCATGGCAGCAATGTGCGGTGATCTGGAGTTGCGTGATGAATACAGGATCGCCGGGAGTCCTACATATGTACTGAATGAAGGCCGGCAGAAATTATATGGCAATGTCGGCTACAAGATTATCAGCGCCAATATCAGGGAGATACTGGACAACCCTTCAAACCAGGCCAGCTGGTGTTAATTGTTAGCAAGGTAATCTGACGCAGTCTGGATATATCTCTGTCTGGTAAATTGCAGGTAGAATAAAAACATGCCGGGAAACATAGCCAGAAAGCCACCTGTAATTGAATCATTTGATTTGCCGCCAGGCAGAATCATTGCAAAAAAATATGAGATTAAATCCCTGCTTGGATCAGGGTGGGAAAGCGAGGTCTATCTGGTCAGGGAACTGGCCACCGGGATTGAACGTACCGCCAAATTCTTTTTCCCGCAACGTAATCTGCGGGACCGTGCGCTTAAATTTTATGCACGCAAACTTCACAAATTGCGTAAATGTCCTTTCATTATTCAATATTCTACACAGGACACGATTATTTATCGTAAATATCCCATCTCGTTTCTGGTCTCTGAGTTTGTTGAAGGCGAATTATTGTCTGAATATCTGGAAAGGCAACCGGGGAAAAGAATATTTCCATTTCAGGCCCTGCATCTCTTGTATGCACTGGCACGTGGTATTGAATGTATACATTCTGTCGGTGATTATCATGGCGATCTGCATACAGACAATATTATTGTCCAGCGTGTTGGTCTGGATTTTGAATTGAAATTGCTTGATATGTTCCATTGGGGTGCACCGAGCGCAGAAAATATCCGTGATGATGTGATTAATCTTGTTCGTATATTCTACGATGCGCTTGGCGGGAAAAAACATTACGCAAAACTGCCAGTGGAGGTCAAGAGTATTTGCTGCGGACTTAAAAGGTCACAGATAACAAAAAAATTCAGGACAGCAGGAAAACTGCGTAAATATCTCGAATTGATGCAATGGGACTAGACCGTGTCCGGTGAAATAATCACAATGCCAATAAAATATTTTAATTCCAGTCTGGATGGCCCTGAATTTTATTCCATGCATTCAGGTTTTGCAGCGATTTTTTCTGCGCGTGCACCCGGCAAGGAAACAGCCAATGAAGACTCCCTCGCATTGATCCCGGTTAATCAGTCTTCATTGGTATTGGTGATTGCAGACGGGATGGGTGGTCTGCCGGCAGGAGAAGAAGCCTCCCGCACGGTCATCAAACGATTGATAAAATCACTCATGCGTGTAAATAAAGAAGACATAAGTGTACGCGAAGCAATACTCGATGGGATCGAACAGGCGAATAATGCAATACTGGATTGTAAGAATGGTTCCGGCACGACTCTGGTGGTCGCTGAATTGCAGGGAAATATTCTGCGCACCTATCATGCCGGTGATTCCATGATCATGTTGATGGGAAACAGGGGCAAGATAAAGTATTCTGCAATAGCACACTCGCCTACAGGCTATGCACTTGAAGCCGGCATGATCAATGAGGCTGAAGCAATGTCGCACGAACATCGACATTTGATATCAAATTATGTAGGCAGCACGGACATGCGCGTTGAGATAAGCCCGGTTATTCAGATGGCGCCCAGGGATACATTGCTCCTCGCCAGTGATGGTTTGTCAGATAATCTCTATGATAATGAAATCGTCGAAATCTGCCGTAAGGGCCCGTTACAGGCTTGTTCAAGAAAGCTGGCAACAGAAAGCAACAAGTACATGGTACAACCGGTATCCAATCGAGGCTATCACCCTGATGATCTGACATTTATTATGTTCAGATTAGGAAACCATTGAATAAACTGTCATTCATCGGGAGTTTCTACGAAGACAAGATTCAGTTTATTGTTAACGAAATCACTTCCCGGACTCTGAAAAGACAGGGTTTGTTCTCCCGGATTCCAGTCTATATTTTGTCCGGTATAGGGATTAAAATGTTTACTCTTTGCCTGCTTCAGATATTTCTCAATATCACCTGGACCGAGATTTTCGCGTTTGATATGCCGTTTCAGGTTTATCATGCTGGTGAGGCCATCCATATCATGGATGCGGATGATATATTTGTTAAAGTCCGGTAAGGATATGGAAAACAGAATGCATCCTATCGGGTTGTACATATAGGACAACCAACCTGGTCTGAATTCCCGGATGTCATTCTGATCAGAAAATGATAGTTGATTGAATTCACCGGCAGATAATTGGCTTTTATGGAGAGAATTTGCCAGGGCTGCATGGATCATATTGATGGAATGGTTCACCCTGTATAATGGGAATGGCAGCCATGCCGGTACACCAAGATCGCCCGTAATTAACTGCGGGTAGGTCTTGATTTCATGGGCCAGATTCATATTCATCCGGAATTCATATTTGATAGGTTCTTCAAATGAACGTTCCGGTTCTGTCAGGAAAGGGATCTCATCAAACTGATATATCTCTGCCGGCCGTGTATCCATAAGTGATGCATAGAGATAGAGATCATGTTTGAGCATGGACAATGCAACCATTTTTATAATCATGGTATCCGCCCGGCTGATTAATCTGCGGAGAAACACCATATCCTTTTTTAATTCAATTAATGCGGCCGCAGGTTCTTCAGTCATGTAGCGCAGTGCAATTCCGGCACCATAAAGACGATTCAGGGTCATGAGCGTGGAATAATCCGGGAAAGGTGATCGTATATCGATTGCCAGTGTGTTACGGTATTCGTGAAATGTTTGCAATTCCTGGTAACGATTCAGGAGGATTTTATTCTCGGCAAGTAACTGTTCAATGGTATCTTTCTGGGACATCCAGATATCACGGCAATCCTGTGCCCGCGGTTCACATAGGATAATGACCCCTTCAGTCGGTACCAGGGCCGGTTCTGTCCAGTGAATATCAATCCCCGGTTTCGCACCAGTCTGTAAATGTTCATCCGAACCCAGAAATTCTGCAAGTTTTGTATTCGCTTCCTGTACCTGACTAATGCCCGCTGTGGTCATATTTTCATCCGCTGCTGCGGACAGACCGACGAGCGCATTGAATAGATTGTTCTTGTCAGATACCGGATTGTTTCCCTGTACCACCCACAGTCCAGCATCTGGTGATAAATGCACGTCCGGCAGAATCAGGTATATTGCCAGAAAGACAAGGAGTAATAGTGCGATTTTTCTGAACATATTTTGCCAATTGAATACTGGTTATTTACCATTAATAATGACTGATTTGATTAGCAGATACTATTATTGATTTTATGACCAGAAATCTGATTGTCTTTTTACTGGTCATTGGCGCTGTATATTATTGGCAGCAGGAGAGTAGTGTTATCCTGGAGCTTGGGGAAATACCTGAACTTGGCATTATTTATGATGTAAAACTTTCCATTAAGAAACCACCCCTGCAGGAACCAGTGAAGAATGCTTTTCAACCTTTTTCTACAGGTGAATATACATTCACCCCGCTGGCCCGGTTTCAGGCCGCAGCCCGTGTATTGGGTACAAAGCATTACAGCATGGATCGAGAGGCCAGTCTGGCCCCGGTTGATCTGGCGCTGGGATGGGGCCCCATGGCAAAGCGGGAAGTACTCAATGCGATATCTATCAGTCAATCCGGGCGCTTTTACTACTGGCGTACGGATAATTTCCCCATACCAAGACGTGATATCGAAACCAACAGTGCGAATATGCATTTCATCCCGGCCACGCCTGAAGTGGGAAAGAAATTAAGACAAATCAGGGACAATGACGAAATAAAATTCAAGGGTTATCTGGTCCGGGTGGATGCTGCTGATGGCTGGCGCTGGATCAGTTCGACCACACGTAATGATACCGGTGATGGTGCCTGTGAACTTGTCCTGATTGATGATATCAGCCTGCTCTGAATTCAATTACGTGAAATTTTGACTATAATTATTATTTATAAATTCACTCACATATTAATATTCTGGAATCATCATATGAGCCGAGCATTTATGAAAGAACTGGATGTTGATCAGGCAGATGATGATGTCATTGAGCGGCCGCAGAGCGAGCATCCTAATTATATCACCAGTGCCGGTCTCAAGAGGTTAAAAGACAACCTCGAGGAGTTGAGAAAGCTGTACCGGGAATTGAAATTAAATGAAGATGATCTCGCTTCAAAAAACCAGTTGAAAAAAATTGAAGCGGATCTGCGCTCACCGATATCCGTTTTGGCGCCACGGTGAATCTGCTGGATGAAAATGCTCAGCAATGCTCATTTACAATAGTCGGTGAAGATGAGGCAGATCCTGAGCGGGGCCTGCTCAGCTGGGTGTCACCCCTGGCACGCGAACTGATCGGTAAACAAAAGGGTGATGTTGTAGTCTGGAAAAAACCTTCCGGCGATCAGGAAATGGAAATCATGGATTTCGAATATATTCAGGAACACACTGAATAATCTGTCATTTCGAGCAAAGCGAGAAATCTGTGGTTCTTATTACAAAAAAAACAAGTAACTCAAAGATTCCTCTCATACGTTCGGAATGACAGCTTAATGAGAGTGTCCGTTATCCAGTAACAGCAGCTTTTAGCGGAAGGTCAACGATATACCGGCATAAACATTCAGTTCCGGTGCGGGTTCGAAAAAGCGCAGATTCCCCTCATTGACCCGGATATTCCCGATATATTCCTGATTGGTAATATTATTAACCCCAAAGAATGGCGTGAACTCAGTGTCACCAATATTCGTGGTATATCCCATCCTGAAATTCAGCAGGGCATAGTCATCAGCAGCATCGCCCTGAGTTACCAACGCACCGGAATTCCTCCTGAATGCATTGTTGGTGTAAACCTTGTCTACATATTGAAAATCGAGAATCCCATAGAAGCCGGAAGGGGCATAATAGGCTATCTCGGCGTAGCCTGTTTGCTCAGGAATGCCCGGTATTTTTTCACCAGAAAATGATCCGCCACCAGGACCAGGTACAATCAGCTTCGTAAATTCAAAATCAGAGTAGGTGTAGTTGAGGGTAACATCGAGTCCGGGTAATGGGCGGAAGACCAGTCCTGCTTCAACACCATTGCGCTCCGTTTCACCGGTATTGGTAAAAAACACTGATCCGCCGGCATTTTCCCCGGCGGGGAGCAGCTCATCTACCGTATCGATCCGGAAGATGGATAATTGGTAACTGGTCCGTCCGGGCAATAAGCCCTTCACGCCGATTTCATAATTGGTCGAGGTTTGTGCATTGAGAGATGCGTTAAAACCTCCGGGCCCGACCGGTGATGCAAATTCACGGGTACTGGGTGTTTCGAAGGATGTTGAAACATTGCCGAAAAGATTGATCGCTTCGTGCACTTTCCACAGCAGACCGGCCTGCGGGCTCCATTCACTGAATTTTGCCGAACCTGATTCATCAGCATCCGCCAGGAAATAATCCGTAAACTCGAATTCAACCTCGTCGTAGCGCACACCTAACGTCAATTCCAGGTTATCCGTGATGCTGAATTCGTTTTGGAGAAAAACCCCCCAGCTGAATACATCTTCATCCTGGTCCAGGGTCAAGGCGCCCATTGCACCAAGTAAATTATCGAAATTTTTACGCTCATCCATTTGTGAGTCTATATCAAATCCCACGGTGAGGCGGTTCCGGTGACCGAAAAAGCTGTCCGTATAGGCGTCTTGCAAACCCCCGCCAAGAAAAAAACGGTCCAGTTCGATCATCCCACCATTGACTCCAATGGCAGGACCATTAGGGAGTTTTGCGTCAAAATCACGAAACTGATAGTAATTTCGTGCGGTAATTTCATGTTTGTCGCCGATGCTCTTCCGGTAAAGGAGACCGAATTGTTGCTGCTCCACCGTTTCTCCGGCATCAAACCTGTTGTTATTGAATTGTGCTGCACGGCGATCCGGTGTAACGCCGGTACAGGTAGGCCCTACAGTACTAGTTTTACATAATCCTCCCGGATCATCAGCAATCGGTTTATCCAGGACGGAGGCCGTCAATGTCAGGTCAGAAGTGGCATCGATATCGTAGCGAAATTTTGAATTTAACAAGGTATTCTCAATTTTAGTATGGTCCCGGTAACCATCAAGATTAAACCGGGACAGATTCACCAGATAGTTCAGCCGGTCTTTCTGCCCGCCGGTTTTAAGCTGGAATTTACTGAAGTCATAGGAACCCATGCTCGCACGGCCTTCAATAAACGGTGCATCAACCGGTCCATCCTCAGTGTAAATGTTGATCACACCACCCGCAGCAGCGCCATAGAGTGAAGAGGAGGGGCCACGTATGACTTCCATACGATCGGTTGATCCAATATCTATCGTATCAATACCACCCTGACCATCTGGCAAGGTATTTGGGATACCATCCACATAAATTCTTATACCACGGATCCCGAAAGTGGATCGTTTCCCGAAACCCCGGATAGAAATACTGAGATCCTGATTGAAATTATATCGGTTAGGCATCCACAGACCGGGAATCTTGAGTAGCGATTCATCCAGGCCCAGCTGCTGGCGGCCATACTGAATATCATCTTTGTCAACGTACCCGACGGAGGCCGGGATTTCATAGAGTGATTTATCTACACGGGTCGCCTGTACGGTGATGTCTTCCAGCCTTTCTGCCTGTTTGGCAATTTTCTCAGCGGGGGTCTCATCAGCAGAGGTCTCTTCCGCGGAGATAACAGGACTGAACGGGAAGAATAACAGTCCCGCGGTTATTAATGTTGTATAAACGATTGATAATTTCACTCTTTCCCCCTGCCGATTTAAGTAATATTTCCGGTTTTATTTGAATGGTTAACTCATAAAATACAAAGCTTGTGGCAACTGTTATGCCATGTGGCCGACAGACAAATCAGAAATCATAAATTATTTGATCTAGATCAAACCAGTTTTAAATAATTCAGTATGTTGAGTGATTTTTCGACTCAAGTCATGTGTAAAAGATGAATTATCATGGCCATCAGTTAATTAAATAAGATGTGCTTTCTAGACTTGTAATAAAACCAGACCAGGTCTTGGTTACATATAAACAGTTACAACCACTTTTCTGGTTTATATAGACCAGTTTAAATATTATTAAAATCTTTAATGATGATTGCGTAGTCGCATACATTAAAGTAACACACTTGAAGACTGCATTACCGGGCATACACAATTCTAATGTCAGGGCAAATGAATGCAGTTTCCGGTTTTCGCACTGTGGGGGAACTTCGCATGTCTTATGAATAAAAATTCTTGTAGTAATTAGCTGGAAAATATTGATTTTATAACTTGATATGTCATTATCGTCCTTAGGGTAAAGTTTTGTATGCTCACCAAGAAAAAGTATAGGGGGAGGGAGCATGAACATTCGTACTGTTAAACATGTAGTTACGGCCATTTATTGCCTTGTTTTATCAACTAGTACTTATTCAGCTGAAGAACTCTACGACTCAGAATTAAGTGGTCTTGCGTATATTAATATCCCGTTTGGTGGCAATCATGGCCATTCATCACCTACGTTTGGTTTTGCTATTGGACAGACCCCAACAGATACCATCTTCGGTAGTGTGAATGATTTCAATCCCCTGCTGAACAATCCGACCACGAAAGCATTATTTGATATTCAATTCGATCTGACAGATCGACGCTGGTCGAGGTTTGCGTTTGGTGGTATTAACGCGCTTGTTTACGATGATGTATTACATGCTAATGGCGAGGGAAGTGGACCTGTGATTGATCCTGCCTTGGTGGTCCTCGGGATAGGTGCTGGTGGTCTTATTTACATGGCCCTTAATAGTGATGGTCCACCCCATGAATGTGATGCTGGTATGACACAAATTGATCCACCAACATTAAATTTACATGAGCCATGTGAGCCTCCTCGCTAGGTTATGACATCGCTGCAGTGGGTTACTTTGTACTTTACCCAACGTACGTTCCTGGCCAATCAGTGCAGGTGAGACAGTGACCCAATGCAGTCAAGCAGTAGATTCAATACACAGCATTATCATGATGCTGAACGCTTACCCAAGACGTTCCAGTGATTTGAGTGCATTTTCATCGCCCTGATCGGCCGCTTTGCGGTACCATTTTTTTGCCGCATCCAAATCACGTTTTATACCTCTGCCCTTGGCATAAATGACCCCAAGGTTATATTGTGCATTTGGATGCCCCTGTTCCGCCGCTTTCAGATACCAGTTAAATGCTTCAACATCATTACGCTCCGTCCCTGATCCTTTTCCATACATATATCCCAGAGTAACCTGCGCATTTATATGGTTTTTTTCGGCGGCCCTCTGGAACCATTCAAAGGCTTCCAGTTCATCCTGGGGGACACCACGTCCCTTCAGAAACATATTGGCGAGCATATACTGTGCATTGGTATGGTCCTGCATCGCAGCGCGGTGATACCAGTTCACGGCTTCCTTTTCATTCTTTGCAGTGCCGATCCCTTTGGCAAACATCATTGCCACTGTTGATTGGGCAAAGACATCACCTTGTTCTGCCGCCATTTTGTACCATCTGAATGATTCGGTGTAATCCTGTGTTACACCACGGCCCTTGGCATAAATAACACCAAGGTTATACAGAGAATTAAGGTGGCCTTTTTCTGCTGCATTTTTATACCACTGCATGGCCAGCTTTTCATCTTTTTCTACCCCGGTGCCTTTTGCATACATGAAAGCCAGATTGGACATGGCAATAACATCCCCATTTTCTGCTGCTTCCCTGGCCAGCTGAAAAGCGGTTTTCTTTTCTGTTGTAGTATCAAGATCAAATTGTTCAGCTGGCAGAGATGTTTCTTCCATGGGGCTACTGAATTCCAGTTTCCAGTCAGCTATGGATTGTGGCCTCTCCTGTTGCCTGAATTGCAGTGCATGATCGATGGCCTCAAGCAGGGGCAGAGAATATTTGTCCTTGCCAATCACGACAGCAGGAACATAGGTATCTCGCGAGGTATGACTGATAGCAGCACTTCGATCAACGGCATCTGTGGGTGGTACTCCGGCAATGGCCCGGTACAATGTAGCGCCCAGTGAATAAATATCGGTCCATGGACCCTGGGTATCCTCCGAAGTGTTGTACTGTTCTATAGGTGCATAACCCCGTGAAAAAATACTGGTCAGTGATTTGTTTGAATCTTCCAGGGATTTGCGGGCCGAACCAAAATCAAGAAGCACCGGATCACCATCAACACGAATAAAGAGATTTGCCGGCTTGACATCCCGGTGAATAAACCCGGCTGCATGGACATGCCGCATACCATCAATAATAGGCAGAATGACGCTTTTAATATCTTCCTCGCTTAATGTCTTGCGGCGGCTCAGAATCTCCTGCAGGCTTTCCCCCAACTCATAATCCATCACCATGTAGGCCGTATTATTTGCCTCAAATACATTCCGGACCCGGACAATATTCAGGTGCTTGAATTGCCCGATGGTGCGCGCCTCGTCAAGAAAACGGCTGAGACCCCAGAGATATCTGTCAGCATGTTCAGACGAAACAGGTTGCACATTCCCCGCGTTGTCGCGCGTTGAAAGATCCACCGGGAGATATTCCTTGATGGCCACCTGATGATCCAGGTTGAGGTCGTGGGCAAGGTAGGTGATGCCGAAACCACCCAGCCCCAGAATATCACTGATCTCGTACCAGTGTATTTTATGACCAGGCTTGAGTGCATTCAGGTGCCTGTGTTTTTTGTCAGTTGCCATGTATCAGCACATGTAGATAATTAAGGAAATAGCCATTTTTTATAGTTTTACTAAAATAAGGTAATCCACTGATATACTTATCTTTTACGTTATTTAGAAAAATTACAAGATAATTGACATAAATATCTGATAAAGAGACAGAAAACAACCCCAAATAATACTGTTTCTCCCCAAAATTGACAGGTTAAGGCGGATTTAATAATTTTAAGCTAATACGTACAAAGCGAGGTGATCAGATGGCGTTTGTTACCGGCAGGGCACAACATCCAGTATGGAAGGCACTCAAGACCATTCTGTTTGTGCTCGTGATTCTGGCTGTGGCAGGCGTATATCTTTATATGAATCCTGAAATATGGAACAAATGGGTAAAAGGGACACCATTGGCACCCGCGCCCGCAGTAACACAGATGTATAAATGGCGGGATGCCAGCGGACAATGGCAGATCTCCGACCGACCACCCGATGCCGGTATCAAATATGAAGTACTGCAATTCCGCAGCGATACCAACGTCGTGCCCTCATTACCGATCGAAGAAAAAGGAAAATAAAACCGGTTTTATCTCATTGGTGATAAGCAGCTGACACGAATGAACACAATATCCAATACTGCCTGGTACTGTTGCGGTGTTCGTATGGAAGATGCAGAGAGAAAAAAGTCAGTGTGTAAAGACTATTATGCAAAGAGATTTATGGACGAGAAAGGGATGAAAATATTTGAGCCGTTCAAATCAGAGACCATGCCGAATATAAGCAACATAACCCGGTGTCGCGTTGGCCCGTTCCGGGCTTAATATTTTGATCATGATTCCGCAAACTCAACACTGGCCCCGGGCGATTGTTTTTATCGATATGGATGCTTTTTTTGCATCGATTGAACAGATGGATCATCCTGAATTACGCGGAAGACCGGTCGGCATCACCAATGGTGTACAAGGCACCTGTCTGATCACGTCTTCCTACGAGGCGCGTGTTTACGGCATACACACCGGCATGCGGCTCAGGGAGGCGCGGAAGTTGTGTCCGGATATCATCCAGCGTCCGGCACGGCCGCAGCGTTATGCCGAAGTCTCCACTGCGGTCATGACGGCATTACAGGACATCAGTCCGGATGTGGAGGTGTTTTCTGTTGATGAAGCATTCATTGATGTCACGCATTGCCAGCGGTTCTGGAAAAAAGGGCCGGAATATATTGCACGGCTCGCGAAGGAACGTGTATACGAAGCTGCGGGAGTGACCTGCACCGCCGGCCTCAGCGGTGACAAGACCACGGCCAAGTACGCCGCAAAGCAGGTCAAGCCGGATGGTTTCAATGTGATTCCGCCGTGGGAGGCGCGGGAGGCATTGTGCGAAGTGCCGGTAACAAAGTTATGCGGCATTGGCCGTGGGATTGGTGTATTTCTTGCGAAATACGGTGTGCGTACCTGTGGTGATATGGCGAAATTGCCGATCAGTATTCTGGCGCAGCGTTTTGGTGATCCGGGGCGGCGCATCTGGCACATGTGCCAGGGTCTGGATCCGGCCAAAGTCGAAACCCGTATTGCCGCACCGAAGTCGATGGGCCACGGCAAGGTCATGCCGCCCAATACCCGCGATGAAGAGGTGATCCGCACTTACTTGATGCACATGAGTGAGAAACTCGCGGCGCGGCTCCGACGGCATCACCTGCAGGCCAAACATTTTTCCATAACATTGCGTGTTAACGACGGTTGGCTGGGTGATCATTTCAGTTGTGCAATGCCCACCAGTGACAGCCATGTCATCATCGATCTGTGTGAACAGGTAATTGCTGACTACTGGCAAGGGGAAGGTGTGCACGGTGTGCAGGTCACGGCGCTGGATCCGATGCCTGCGCAACAACAGATGGAAATGTTTGTGGATGATCCGGTCAAGGAAAACAAACAACAGCATATCAATGCCGTAATGGATGCAGTGAACATGCGCTACGGTGAATTTACGCTGGCGCCCGCGCAATTATTGAATCGATCGTCCATGCCGAATGTGATTGCGCCCGCCTGGAAACCCTATGGCCACCGGCAGTTTATTCCGTGATTAGTTGTTGTTATTGTATAACTGTTTGACCGGATTCAGGGTATATATAATATATGAATCACTACAGATGAGTTTTATATAAAAGAATTGATGATTTTGATACGTTAAACGTCCATTTTGCCCGGATTACGGATTTGCCATGCACATAATTTTTATTCAGTTGCTATATGGCCACGACAGATCGGTTTTTTGTACTCTTATATCCAGAAAAAATATAATTAAATGGTACACATATCTCCCACAGCAGGCACATTAAGTCATAATCTCGCCAACGAAGTCTGGGGTGGACTGGCGTCGATGCTTGTCGCCTTGCCCTCATCCATAGCCTTTGGTGTCCTCGTATTTTCAGCTATCTCACCGGAAATGGTTGGCCAGGGTGCACTCGTAGGAATGATCGGGGCTGCCGCACTGGGCCTGGTTGCCCCCTTTGCTGGCGGAACACCGGCACTGATCACGGCGCCTTGTGCTCCTGCCGCCGCGATCCTGTCCGGACTTGCCATTACCTTGGTAAGTGCAGGAGTAGAACTTGAGCGTATCCCGGGATTGCTTGCCCTGACTGCACTTTTATCGGCATTACTGCAAGTACTCTATGGGTTATTGAAGGGTGGCCAACTTATCAAGTACATACCGTATCCTGTGGTAAGCGGTTACCTGTCCGGTGTTGGATTGATTATTGCACTCGGGCAACTACCCAAACTACTCGGTTTGCCAAAGGACACCGGTCTCCTGCACGGGCTGCGGTCCCCGGAGCTATGGCAGTGGCCGGGTATTATCGTCGGTATTGTCACCATTACCGTGATGCTGCTTGCCCAGCGGGTAACACGCAAAGTACCTGCTGCCATCCTGGGCCTGATGGGAGGTATTTTTTGTTACCTGATACTGGGCCTGTTTAATCCTTCATTGTTGACCATTGAAGCCAACCCGCTCGTAATCGGGCCTATTCGATCTACGGCATCATTCCTGCAAACGATAAGTGACCGTTTCGGTTCCATGCTGGACATACAAATGGATGACCTGCGCCTTGTCATTTATTCTGCAATGGCCCTGTCAGTACTGCTTTCCATCGATACCCTCAAAACCTGCGTTGTGCTCGGTGCCCTGACCAGGAGCAGGCATAACTCCAACCGCGAGCTGTTCGGGCAGGGCGTCGCCAATCTTGCCTCCTTCGGCGCAGGTGGTATGCCCGGTGCCGGCACCATGGGGCCGACTCTAGTGAATGTAACAAGCGGAGGGCGCAGGTCACAATCAGGCTTTATTGAAGGGATATTCGTGATACTTGCCATCTTGTTTCTGGCCCCGTTGATTGCCTGGGTACCGATTGGATCCCTGGCCGGTATCCTGCTCGTGGTTGCATTTCGAATGTTCGACTGGCAGGCATTCGGATTACTGAAACATGCCGAAACTCGTCTGGACTTTGTCGTAATCGCTGCGGTTGTTATTGTCGCTGAAACAGTAGGGCTTATCTCGGCTTCCGCGACCGGCATAGGGCTTGCCATCCTGCTGTTTATCCGCGACCAGATCCGCGGTTCGGTGTTACGCAGACGGGCCACGCTCAAGGAAATTTCATCCAAGACCCATCGCCTCGAATCTGAACGTGCGATCCTGCAGGAAAACGGTGATGATGCGGCAGTTTATGAGTTGCAGGGGAACCTGTTTTTCGGCACGACGGACAACTTGTTCATGGAGATCGAACCTGATCTGAAGACACGTAAATGGTTGCTCCTCGACATGCGCCGCGTGCAATCAATGGATTACACTGCCGCACACCTTTTTACACAGATACACGATCAACTCAAGGAACACGGTGGCGGACTGCTTTTCAGTGGTATGCCATCCAGCCTGCCCAGCCGCCAGGACCTCTACCGTTATATGCTGCGTGTCGGCCTGGTCAGTGAAGACGGTGGAGGTATACGCATATTTGAAATCAGGGACGATGCTCTGGAGTGGATGGAAACCCATATCCTTGAAGCGGCGGGTTGGGTAAAAGGCACAGAAGAAGATGCCCTGGATCTCAAACAGATTGAATTGTTACGTGAGTTTGATGACAGGGTACTCGACGAATTACGTCAGTGCGTGCATGAACGATCAGTGCGGGCCGATGAGCTGGTATTCAGACATGGCGATAAAGGCGATGAAATCTTTCTGGTGCGCCGTGGTATTGTGCGTATTCTGCTCCCGCTTAAGGGGGGCAAACGTCACCATCTCGCTACCTTCGGACGCGGTGACTTTTTTGGAGAAATGGCATTTCTTGATCGTGGCCGCCGTTCCGCCGACGCTGAAGCCAGGACCGATTGCGAACTCTATGTTCTCTCCAGGAAAGAGTTCAATACGCATGTATATAAAGACGCTGTTCTTGGAGTGCGTGTTTTTGCGCGAATTGCACGTGCAGTTTCGCTTCATATCCGCCAGACTGACACCGAACTCCGTGCTCTTGAGGATCGTTAAGTAATAGAGATATCCAGTATAAGGTGCGCAGAAAGTGGCGGATCGATAGGCTTCATATAAACCACCTGACTCAATATATGAAAATGATAAAGTCGGAGCAAAATGTTTTGGGTGTATAAAACAGTTTGTCTCTGAATATCGATCGGCTAACCTGTTATAAGCTGCACCCGGTTGTTTTCCAGTAACAGATTGACTGAAGTCAGATGCTGGCCCTGACAGGGGCCATAAACACAAAGACCATCCCTGATCCTGAATAAAGCGCCATGTGTGGAGCATTGTATCTGGTAACCGGTTAAATCCAGAAACTGATCCGGCTGCCAATCGAGATTCACGCCGGTGTGCGGGCAACGATTGATGTAACCATAGACCTGGTCACCTTTACGCACGATGAAAAATTCAAGCTTGTTTCCTTCAGTTTCCAGTGTAAATCCTCTTGCTTTCTGGTCCGGAATATCATTGAGTGCGCAAAGATTATAAATTGCAGACATAGTTTATGTTTTATAAGTATTTAGCCACTCAATAACCTGAGAGATGTTTTAGTCTTATAACAGAATTAATTATGTGCTTGCGTAAACTTTTCCAGTGATCAGTATGATTGACATGCTTCTGGTTAATTTCAATCTCGACCCCGATATATTTTGTAGCTGCAAATTTTTTCCTCAGGTAGGTGGTAAAACCATCTGCGTTGCCCCGATAGGGATAATTGCGCCGGATCACCAGCTTTTTCGATTGTCCCTGGAGGATCGACTGTAATTTCATGCAGAGATCGCGTTCGCCTTTCCTTGCCGGGTCATATAACAAACCGATATCCGCATTACGTGTTTCACTGCCGAGTCTGGGTGTGAATGAATGGATAGAAAAATGGACCACTGATTTTTTCACTTTCAATGCTTTTGTGATTTCATTCTCGACGTGCATCCGGTATGGAAAATAATACTCCCGAAGTATTTTATGCCTGGTGTCTTTATCACAATTTCTGGTGAATTCCGAAAAGAGAGCTCTATGATGTGAAGAACGGTTCAGATCGACAAGTAGCCGGGTAATTTCAGAAACAGTGAGCGGCGTATTCAGTTTTTTGGCAAGCTCCCTGGCAATCATCAGTGCGCCCGCATCCCGACCACGGTGAGAATTTAAAACAGCTTGTTTGCCTTTGAACAAATGATGATATTCCGATGGCACATGGTTTCCACCATGTTCACAGGAGATAATAATTTTTCTAGCGGATGCCTTCAAAGAGTTGTCCGTCATGTAAACAATCACAAAGTTGGCGATAAGTTTCTTCCATATGGGAACGCTTGCATTCCTTGCCGATCGATTGTTTGATGCGCCGTGCCAGTGGCCCACAATGAATGATATATTCAATCGTCTTTCTGAGTTCCGGGATTAAATCCGTATCATCTGCTGATATTGATTCAAGCAAGTATCGCCAGAGTTCCTGTACCTGGCCTTTGCGATCCGGGAATTCAAATAATTCAAGATAGGATTTATTTGCAATTGTAGCCAATTCACCTTCTTTGATGACCAACATCAAGAGTTCTGCCAGAGCTTCCGTGTCGAGCTGATTCTGTTCAGTAACATCAGACCATATAGCAGCCGCCAGCTTCTTGAGGATGGTAATGATCATGGCGGCAATGGCGATATCGGCCTGTGGCGTTTCCTGTGTATCCAACACACGTATCTCAATGGCATTACGGTCGAAGCGGGCAATGGCCCCTCTGGAATTGAGCCATTCATATTGCAAAATGCCCTCCGGATCATGCGGGGCAATGGCCGCATACATGGGCTGCAGGATCATGTTTTGATAATCGAGATAATTATCTGCTGGTTCCGGGATCACCAGGCCGGTGATGCTGGGGATTTTTTCGGCATTTCGCCGGTAGACTTCCAGCCGCGTATCCAGCAAGCCGCTATATTGACCATCCATGATCGGTGAACTCGCGGCGAGTGCCGGCATGATCGGTAACAAGATACGAATGGCAGCATGTAATAGTGCAAACTCATGATCATCTGCAAACGGCAGATTGATATGCATGCTTTGCAGATTCGACCAGCCATGTCCCTGGCAATTGAATATACGATTGTAACTATCATAGATCTCGGAAGACTCATGCGGCCATAACCGGGTTTCTTTAAAAGGATCCATCCAGGGATGCATGGCTGCCGGCATCAGCCTGCCGTTCATGTTTGCGAGGATTTTGTTGATACGATGGATATTGGCTGAAAAAAGATCCGGTAAACCGGTAAGCGTACTGACCGGGCCGTTGGTCTTTAACTCGATGACATGCAGTACCAGTTCATTCGACCAGGCAATGGATCCTTCTTCATAATCACTGACATAGTCACCGGCAGCGGCCTTGAGTAACTGATCGGTAACAGGCAGGACATTGTGTTGATCGCGGTCAACAATAATATATTCGAGTTCAATACCATAACCCGCAAACAGCGGGAGCGTTCCAATGGTTTCCATCATACCAGTGACGGGCCGCGTTTACGTGCTTCAATGCGTTTTAAAAAGATTCCCATAATCTCCCGGTAAAGGGCATCTTTCAAAACAGCATCTTCAGTCCCTGTGTCAATATTCGGGTTATCGTTGACCTCAATGATATAACACTTGTTTCCGATCTGTTTCAAATCCACGCCATAAAGACCATCGCCAATCAGATTTGCCGCCTTGAGTGCTGTTTTAATGACCTCATCCGGTGCCTCGCCGACTGATATCGTGTCGGATTCACCTTCACTATGCGCATTACCGGATTCATCACGTTTATAAACCTGCCAGTGTCGGCGTGCCATATAGTAACGGCAGACATATAATGGACGCCTGTCACAAATTCCAATTCGCCAGTCGAAAGTTGTTGGCAGAAATTCCTGTGCTACGATCAGGTCGGATTTTGACAACAGGCGTGTGACTTCCTGGTTCAGTTCATCCACAGTATCAACCTTGGTAACTCCCATTGAAAATGCACTGTCGGGCTGTTTGAGTATGCATGGCAGACCCAGGTTTTTTTGGATTTCATCAATATTGTTTCGATGAATAACCAGGGTTTTAGGAATAGGGATGGAATGCCGTGTAAATAATTCAGCCAGATACACCTTGTTGGAGCATTTCAGCATGGAGTCCGGGTCGTCCATGACAACCAGTCCTTCTGCAACTGCGCGTTGTGCGATTCGGAAAGTATGGTGGTTGACCGCAGTCGTTTCGCGAATAAAAAGCGCATCGAATTCAGCCAGGCGATGCATGTCGTTTTTCGTTATTAATTCAAGATCAAGACCTACCGCCTCAGCCGCTTTCTGGAATTTTTTGATTGCCTTGCTGTTTGAAGGGGGCTCCTTTTCCTCGGGGTTATACAGAAGTGCCAGATCAAATCTTGGTGTAGTCCGTTTTCTGACACGCCGCTTTCTGCCGGAAAAATAATCCGTTGCACAGTCAATTACAAATTTACGGTGGCTTTCCGGAATATCGCTTACGGTTATCGTGCGTATGGAGTCCAGTTGCCAGATTTTGTCCTTGACGAATTGCGCGCGCAGTAACGGGGCCTTGAAAATATCAAACAAACGCAAACTTATGCTGTTGTAATGTTTTGCGGTATTCCTGCCAAAGTAGATACTCAATGTAAATTTTTTGGACTGCAACCGCCTGAATGCGGTCTGGATCTGTTCTTCCATTTCTTCTGACAATGCACGGATTACGTACTGTGATTTCAGGTCCTGGATGGTGTTGATGTCCGGCAACGGTTTATGTCCCCGGGCGGCCGCCAGCAGTGAAACATAATAACCGCTGCTTTGATAAGCATAGGAACGGCACAGATTGAATACCTTGGTTGAGCGGTCCTCACTGAATGCGGGGTCAGTCAGGTAGGAACGGGCCGAGGTCACGACTACCCCCGGAATATGCAGGGGCCAGCTATTCGGGTTGTTTACGACCAACAGAATTGTCATATAATTTTTTCTCGCCGCGGATGGATCACCAGCAGGTTGGCGTCATAAGTCAATACACCCAGTAAAATGGCACAGATAACACGATCGATGTTCACCGGGTACAACTGGCCCGGTGCGACCGGGTTTTTCAGATAGGGATCGGTGATCAATATGGTACGGTCTTGTCTGTGGTAACCACTCAGGATCACAAAGTGTCCGCCCGGCAGCCCGCGAATATCATCCGGATCGTCTCTTGGCCCAAATTCACGTTCGCTGCGATAAAGATAAGTTGAACTCAGTCCCGTCAAAATCGGCATTTTTCTACGGATAATACTGCGCAACAGGCGGGTATTCAGATCAGTAAAACGTAATTTGCCGCCACGTTCCAGAAACTCCAGATAACCCTGTGTAGCATGTTCCAGTTTTTTATTTTGTTTTACCTTTGTCTGACGTTGCAGGCGTTCGGCAATATTAATGTCAGGTGAACTGAACCAGCTTGGATCAAACATCTGCAGGTTGTAAGTATATATCGTGGCCTGGTATCCCCGTCGCAGTGCGGAACAGGCGAGAAAGACGGCCAGGGTGCCACCGTTTTCCAGCTTCGTGGTATCGGCGATGACAGCTTCCAGTGAAATGGCATCATTATAATAGTTATATACCGCGTGCAAACAGGTCGGCCCGCAGGTTGTATCATCGGGTTGGGGCAGGATGGGTATGGGTAATTCGATGTCCATCAGCAAATCCGGATCAGCAAAATGAATTCACAGGTAACAGGGCAGTATTTATGCTTGCAGTTTTAATGAATTGATTATACTACGCTGACTTTCAGGTTGATAATAGAGCCAGTTTGCCTGGGGCTTTATTTGCAAACCCGGAAAAACCTACAATACTTAGTGTGATCGTATCGTGCTGTCCGGGCGAACAGGTTGCCTTGTCTTTCTGCCATTCAGGAGTCTGCTATGTGTCGATTCACACTCTATCTGGGACCGCCGTTACGATTGAGTTCTCTTTTGCTTGAACCTGCGCATTCCCTGATCCGGCAGAGTTCCAATAGTCACGAAAGGGAAGAACCCTTGAACGGTGATGGTTTCGGTGTTGGCTGGTATGCCTCGGAATTTTCCAATGATCCCGCCGTGTTCCGTTCTATTACGCCGGCCTGGAATAACCGTAACCTGCATAACCTGTCCCGTGTCATTGCCAGTTCCTGTGTGCTTGCACATGTCCGTGCTGCAACCCAGTGGAGTGGTGTCAATGAAGCCAACTGCCATCCTTTCCGTTTTGGTAAATATCTCTGCATGCATAATGGTGATGTAGGCAATTTCCAGAAAATACGGCGCAAATTACTTGAAACTGTTTGTGACGAAGCATTCAGTAATGTTTTCGGCAGCACGGATTCAGAGCACTTTTTTGCGGTTATCATCGATGAATTACTGAAAAAACAGGGGAACGGGGCGCTGGGGCTAGCCGCTGCACTCGACACTGCCATTCAACGGGTTGCCGTAATAGTAGAGCAATTTGGCGATAACGCGCCCAGTTATCTGAATGTGGCGGTTACCGATGGGGAAAATGCAGTCATTTCACGTTATAACAATGACAGAGAACACCCTCCGGAGTCACTTTATTATTTTTGTGGAGATTTGTATGAGACCGGTGGCAAAGAACAACAGATATACGATGAGGTGGTCGTCAGCTCCGAGAGGTTGACGAATGATCCCGGCTGGCAACCGGTGCCGCCCAACCATCTGATAATATTGAGCCGTGGCCAGTCACCAGTCCTTATCCCCTGCGGTGAACTGCATCAAAAGCGCGCAGCCTGAGAAATCTTTGCAGTGTTCATGGATAATGCATAGACATTGCCGGGAGTTGCCAGTAAAATTTGCACACTGAAAATCTGACGGGAGTAGCCATGCGGTACTCCCGTTTTGTACGTGTGTAGTCTGCATTTCGGAGAGTTTGTTGAAACAACCGGCGTTGTTGGCACTGGAAGACGGGACTGTATTGCATGGCAGTTCTATCGGGATCGCGGGTCAGGCGGTAGGGGAAGTTGTTTTTAATACGGCCATTACCGGATACCAGGAAATTCTCACCGATCCTTCTTATTTCAAACAAATCGTCACACTCACCCAGCCACATATCGGTAATGTGGGCGTTAATCCTGAAGATGAAGAATCCACCGCTGCCTATGTCAGCGGACTGGTTATCCGTGATCTGCCATTTGCAGTCAGCAACTGGCGGGCTAAAGAACCCTTGCAGGATTATCTCAGGCGCCGCAAGGTGGTGGCGATTGCCGATATTGATACGCGGCGTCTGACCCGGTTATTGCGGGACCAGGGTGCACAGAACGGGTGTATTGTTGCGGGGCATACGGTTGATCAAAATGCTGCTATTGCAGCTGCACGCGCATTCCCTGGTCTGAAAGGGGCCGATCTGGCCCAGGAGGTAACAACCGCAAAAAGTTACGGCTGGACAGAAGGAAGCTGGCAACTCAATGATCAGGCAGCAGCCAGAATTGAACAGCGTTTTCGCGTCATTGCCTATGACTACGGGATAAAGCAGAATATTCTGCGCATCCTGGCGGACAGCGGATGCCGGCTGACAATAGTCCCGGCCAAAACACCGGCAAAGGAAATACTCAGGGGAAAACCGGACGGAATTTTTCTCTCTAATGGTCCTGGCGATCCCGATCCTTGTGATTATGCAATAGCAGCTATACAGGAGATCCTCCCCACAAAAATACCCGTATTCGGTATTTGTCTTGGACATCAGTTGTTGTCACTGGCTGTTGGCGCAAAAACCACCAAGATGAAATTCGGTCATCATGGTGCCAATCACCCGGTGCAGGACCTCGCAACAGGGCAGGTCATGATCACCAGTCAGAATCATGGTTTTGCCGTGGAGGAAAGTACACTACCGGCAATGCTGAAGGCGACACATCGCTCACTGTTCGATGGCACATTACAGGGTGTGCACCATACTGATCTTCCCGCATTCAGTTTTCAGGGGCACCCTGAAGCCAGTCCCGGCCCGCATGATGTGAGACCTTTGTTTAATCACTTTATTGAATTGATGAATGCACGGAAGTGAGCAGGAAATAGTGAACTGTGAAAAGTGACGAGTGCTGAGTGCTGAGTATAATGCATCAATTTTTACTCAGTCCTCAGCACTCAGTCCTCAGAACTGTTATCCGGATTACTTTTGATTGAAATTGATAATGTTTGACTGATTGAAATGCCCAAAAGAACCGACATAGAGTCCATCTTGATCATAGGCGCTGGCCCAATCGTGATCGGGCAGGCCTGTGAGTTTGATTATTCCGGTGCGCAGGCCTGCAAGGCACTGCGCGAGGAAGGCTATCGCATTATTCTCGTCAATTCCAATCCGGCCACGATCATGACCGATCCTGGCATGGCCGATGCCACTTATATTGAACCCGTGCGCTGGCAGGTGGTGGAGAAGATTATTGCGAAGGAACGTCCGGACGCCATCCTGCCGACCATGGGTGGGCAGATCGGATTAAATTGTGCGTTGGATCTGGCACGTGAAGGTGTGCTTGAGAAGTATGGTGTCGAACTGATCGGCGCCTCGGTAGATGCCATCGACAAGGCTGAAGACCGTGAGCGATTCCGCGATGCAATGAAAAAGATCGGACTCAAGATGCCATATTCTATTCTGGCACATAACATGGAACAGGCGAAAGAAGCCCAGAAAGAGATCGTCTTCCCGATCATTATCCGGCCATCATTTACACTCGGTGGAAGTGGTGGCGGTATTGCCTATAACCGCGAAGAATTTCTGGAGATCTGTGAACGCGGATTCGATGCCTCACCGACCAGTGAGATATTGCTGGAGCAATCGGTACTCGGCTGGAAGGAATATGAAATGGAAGTGGTGCGTGATCATAACGATAACTGCATCATTATCTGTTCGATTGAGAATTTTGATCCGATGGGCGTGCATACCGGGGATTCCATTACTATTGCGCCCGCATTGACGTTGACTGACAAGGAATACCAGATCATGCGCAATGCCTCGATCGCCGTATTGCGCGAGATCGGTGTGGATACTGGTGGTTCCAATGTGCAGTTTGCCGTTAACCCGGACAATGGTGAATTGTTCATTATCGAGATGAATCCGCGCGTATCCCGTTCTTCCGCCCTTGCCTCCAAAGCGACAGGTTTTCCGATTGCAAAAGTGGCGGCCAAACTCGCTGTGGGTTACACACTGGATGAACTTGCAAATGAGATCACTGGCGGAGCCACACCGGCATCGTTCGAACCGACGATTGATTATATCGTCACCAAAATTCCAAGATTTACCTTTGAGAAATTTCCCAGGGCCGACGATCGTCTGACCACACAGATGAAATCGGTCGGTGAGGTGATGGCCATCGGCCGCACCTTCCAGGAATCCATGCAGAAGGCGGTACGCGGGCTTGAGATCGGGCGTGATGGTTTGAATGAATGTATACCGGCCGGTATGAGTCACGAAGATGCTGTTGAATTGATCCAGCGTGAACTGCGTGTGCCACGTGCAGACCGGCTATGGTATTTGGCCGAAGCCTTTCGTTACGGTATGAGTATCGGTGAAGTGCATCAGTATTCACATATCGATCCGTGGTTTCTCGCACAGATTGCAAATCTCGTGGATGAAGAGAAACTTGTCAGGCAGCAGGGTTCATCTGCATTGACACATGATCGGTTGCGTGACCTCAAGCGCAAGGGATTTTCCGACAGCAGGCTGGCAACCCTGGTTGGAACATCTGAAAAAGATATCCGCCAGCTCCGGCATAAACTCAAAATCCGCCCGGTGTACAAGCGGGTGGATTCCTGTGCTGCCGAGTTTGCTGCGACCACCGCCTATATGTATTCCACTTATGAAGAGGAATGTGAGGCAAAACCTACCGATAAAAAGAAAATTATGGTATTGGGCGGCGGTCCCAACCGGATTGGCCAGGGTATTGAGTTTGATTATTGTTGTGTGCAGGCGGCACTTGCCATGCGTGCCGCAGGTTATGAAACCATCATGGTCAACTGTAATCCGGAAACCGTCTCTACGGATTACGATACTTCTGATCGTCTGTATTTTGAACCACTCACACTGGAAGATGTACTGGAGATCATCGATCTCGAAAAACCTTTTGGCGTGATTGTGCAATATGGCGGGCAGACACCATTAAAACTCGCACGACCACTGGAAGCTGCCGGGGCCCCGATCATAGGAACTACGCCGGATTCAATAGATCTGGCTGAGGACCGCGAACGTTTTCAGAAATTGCTGATGGAACTGGATCTGAAACAACCCCCGAATCGTACTGCGCGCGATCCGGATCAGGCGGTGAGGCTTGCAGATGAAATAGGTTATCCTTTGGTAGTGAGGCCATCCTATGTGCTGGGTGGCCGCGCCATGGAGATCGTTTATGACAAGGAAGAATTGCGCACCTATATGCGGGATGCCATCGCCGTTTCCAATGAATCGCCGGTTTTGCTGGATCGTTTTCTGCGCGATGCAATTGAAGTCGATGTCGATGCGATCGCAGACGGCACGGATGTTGTCATTGGCGGCATCATGGAACATATCGAACAGGCCGGGGTGCACTCGGGTGATTCCGCCTGCTCTTTACCACCTTACAGTCTCAGTATAGACACCCAGCGGCGTATTACCGATCAGGTACGCGCCATGGCAAGGAAACTGAACGTCATAGGTCTGATGAATACACAGTTCGCCATTCAGGGTAATGATATCTATGTGCTGGAGGTAAATCCGCGCGCCTCGAGGACAGTCCCCTTTGTGTCCAAGGCCACTGGTATTTCACTGGCATGGGTAGCTGCAAACTGTATGGTGGGCCGGAGTCTGGCTGAGCAGTGTATAACCACTGTAAGGGTTCCATCTTATTTCTCAGTCAAGGAATCTGTGTTTCCTTTTATCAAGTTTCCGGGTGTTGATTCCTTGCTGGGACCGGAGATGAAATCCACTGGAGAAGTGATGGGAGTAGGGCGCAGCTTCGCCGAGGCCTTTGCCAAGGCACAGTTTGGCGCCGGCGAGATCATTCCGCGTTCCGGACTGGCCTTTATCAGTGTGCGTGATGAAGACAAGGAACAGGCGAAAAATATTGCACGTGAGTTATTGCGGTTGGGATTTTTGTTGTGTGCGACAGATGGTACAACGAAGACCATACGGGCAGCAGGTCTGGAATGTCAGAGGGTAAACAAGGTGCGGGAAGGTCAACCGCATATTGTTGATATGTTGAAAAATGATGAAATTGATCTCATAGTGAATACGACAGAAGACAAACAGGCGATTGCGGATTCCTATTCCATCCGGCGCACGGCCCTGCAACACAAGGTGTTTTATACTACTACCATGGCCGGCGCGACTGCGACGATACTGGCCCTGAAACAGAAAGATTCCGGAGAAGTTAACCGGTTACAGGATTTACACGGGGAAATACCATGAGCAAACCACCCATTACAGCCAGGGGCGCACAGCGTTTGCGTGAACAACTGAAGGAACTGAAGACCGTTGATCGTCCGCGTATTACACGTGCGATTGCCGAGGCCCGGGCCCATGGTGATCTGAGTGAAAACGCCGAATACCATGCAGCACGTGAACAACAGAGTTTTCTCGAAGGCCGAATTGCAGCGATAGAAACCGCACTGGCTGATGCCCAGATTATCGATGTCACCTCACTGAATACTGATGGCAAGGTGGTATTCGGTGCCACTATAGGCCTGATGAATCTCGCCAATGATGAGGAAGTGACCTATCAGATTGTTGGTGAAATGGAAGCAGATATTGAAAAAATGCTGATCTCCATTAGTTCTCCAATTGCGCGAGCACTCATTGGCAAACTGGAAGGTGATGTGGTTGAAGTCAAGGCGCCGGGTGGCACGGTAGAATATGAAATACTGGAAGTACGCTATGAATGATCTGGAATTCAGAATACAGAATTCAGAATCCAAACCATGAAAATTGCAATCAGGGGTTATTATTCTGACTCCTGTCTTCTGACTTCTGCATACTTCCAATGAGTAAACGCCCAAGCAGCACACGTTGGCTCCAGCGCCAAAAGAAAGATCCCTACGTCAAGCAGGCACAACAGTCTGAATACCGCTCCCGTGCCGTTTACAAGCTTAAGGAGATCGATGAAAAAGACCACCTGTTCCGCAAAGGCCAGACTGTCATTGATCTGGGTGCAGCACCCGGGAGTTGGTCACAATATGTTGCCCGGCAAGTGGGACCACAGGGGAAAGTGATTGCGATCGATATCCTGCCTCTGGATAGTATAGATAACGTATTGTTTATCAAGGGAGATTTCACTGAGCAGGCAATTTATAAACAGTGCCTGTATAGTCTGGATGGGCAAAATGCAGACCTTGTAATCTCCGATATGGCCCCCAATATATCCGGTATCAAGTCCAGCGATCAGGCGCGCAGCATGCATCTCGCCGAAACAGCCAGGGATCTTGCCTGCCAGGTGCTCAGACCCGGTGGTGATGTACTGATCAAGATTTTTGAAGGCGAGGGTGTTACTGAATTCCGGCAAGGTCTGAAGGAACATTTCCGGCAGATACTGACTCGAAAACCCAGGGCCTCCCGTGACAGTTCACGTGAATTTTACATTCTGGCACGTACCTTCAGGTGCTAGACAACAAGAGATAGTGCTATAGTGGATATAATGAGTATGCAATTTCAGACGAGGAATTTGAATTGAACGAAACAGCAAGAACCCTGATTCTGATGGTGGTCATAACACTGGTATTAATGCTGGTGTTCAAGAACATGTCCACGCCCATGGTAAGCTCCGTCACCTATTCAACGTTCATCAGTGAAGTGAAGAGCGGTATCGTGAAAAAAGTGACCATGGAGGGTAATACCATCACCGGAAAACGCACCGATGACTCACGGTTCAAGACGTATAACCCGGAGACCAGTTATGATGCGCTGATTGGCACCTTGCTGGAGCATAAGGTCGAGATTGAAGGGGCAGAGCCTCGCAACTCACTCTGGGCCCATGCGCTCATCTCGTGGTTCCCCATTTTATTATTGCTCGGTATCTGGATCTATTTTATGCGCCAGATGCAGGGCGGTGGCAGCGGCCGTGGTGCACTTTCTTTCGGCAAGAGCCGTGCGCGCCTGATGGGAGAAGATCAGGTCAAGGTGACGTTCAATGATGTCGCCGGTGTGGAAGAGGCCAAGGAAGAAGTCGGCGAACTCGTTGAGTTCCTGCGTGACCCGGGCAAGTTCCAGAAACTCGGCGGCAAAATTCCGCGTGGTGTCTTGATGGTGGGTGCGCCCGGTACCGGCAAAACACTCCTGGCCAAGGCCATCGCCGGCGAAGCCAAGGTCCCGTTCTTTACTATCTCCGGTTCTGATTTCGTCGAGATGTTTGTGGGTGTTGGTGCGTCCCGTGTGCGTGATATGTTCGAGCAGGCCAAGAAACATGCACCTTGCATTATTTTCATTGATGAGATTGATGCCGTTGGCCGTCATCGCGGCGCCGGTCTCGGCGGCGGTCATGATGAACGCGAACAAACATTAAATCAGCTGCTGGTAGAAATGGATGGCTTTGAAGGTAATGAAGGGGTCATCATCATTGCCGCAACCAACCGTCCGGATGTGCTGGATCCGGCATTATTACGGCCGGGCCGTTTTGATCGTCAGGTGGTCGTGCCCTTACCGGACATCCGTGGCCGTGAGCAGATCCTCAAGGTGCACATGCGCAAGGTCCCGCTGTCTGATGATGTGAAGCCTGCGATTATCGCCCGTGGTACCCCGGGTTTTTCAGGCGCTGATCTTTCCAACCTGGTGAATGAAGCAGCACTGTTTGCTGCCCGCAGCAACAAGAAACATGTTGATATGGATGATTTCGAACGGGCCAAGGACAAGATCATGATGGGTGCTGAACGCCGTTCCATGGTCATGAGCGAGAAAGAGAAAAAGCTGACCGCTTATCACGAGGCTGGCCATGCGATTATCGGGCGTCTGGTTCCGTCTCACGATCCGGTCTACAAGGTGACGATTATTCCGCGTGGCCGGTCATTGGGTGTCACCATGTACCTGCCTGAAGAAGATCGTTACAGTCAGAGTAAAGAACAGCTGGAGAGTATGATTTCGTCCATGTTTGGCGGGCGTATCGCGGAGCAATTGATTTTCGGTAAGGAAAATGTCACTACCGGTGCCAGTAATGATATTGAACGTGCGACCCTGATTGCACGTAATATGGTCACACGCTGGGGCCTGTCAGAAAAACTCGGACCGCTCACTTACAGTGAAGAGCAGGGCGAGGTTTTCCTCGGTCATTCGGTGACCAAGCACAAGGCCGTTTCGGATGAGACTGCCCATATGATCGATGAGGAGATCAAGCACATCATTGATCGCAACTACAAGCGTGCCGAGAAATTATTAAAGGACAATCTGGATAAATTGCACATGATGGCAGAGGCGTTGATCAAGTATGAGACCATCAATGCTGATCAGATCAATGAAATCATGCAGGGGAAAATACCGTCTCCACCAGCGGATTGGGATGATGACGACTCCGGTACCGTGGACAAGGTCAATGATTCCGGTAAGGCAAAGCGGGCGGCGGGTGCCCCACGGGGCGAACCACCGGCAAAACCGGCATAACTGGTGATTAGTGAATAGTAATTAGCTATTGGTGGGTTGTAACTGGTAAATCATATTGTCAAAATCTTTGCCAATCACCAATCACCCGCCGCTCCTGGTCATCCTGACCTCGCGGCATTAGTGCATCCATGCACGTCATCACCAATCATGACCACTCAACGCAAATACTTCGGCACTGACGGTATTCGAGGTTGTGTTGGTGATCCACCGATTACACCCGATTTTGTCATGAAGCTGGGTTGGGCCGCAGGCCGCACCCTGGCCGGTATGGGCAAAGGCCCGGTACTGATCGGCAAGGACACCCGTATCTCCGGTTATATGTTTGAATCTGCACTGGAAGCCGGTCTTTCTGCTGCCGGTGTGGATATTCGTTTACTGGGCCCCATGCCCACACCGGGTATCGCCTTTCTTGCACAGAATACCCGCGCCCAGGCGGGTATCGTCATCAGCGCATCACATAACCCCTATCAGGATAATGGCATAAAGTTTTTTTCAGGTGACGGTAAAAAACTGGCCGATGAAATTGAGCTTGCGATTGAAAAAGAACTCGATCAACCGTTCAAGGTGGTCAACTCTGATCAACTGGGCAAGGTCAGGCGCATGAACGATGCTCCCAGGCGCTATATTGAATTCTGCAAGACTCGCATTGAATCACGGTTAAATCTCGGTGGACTCAAACTGGTTATCGATTGTGCTCACGGAGCAACCTACCATATCGCACCGAATGTTTTTGAAGAACTTGGGGCAAATATCAGCACTATTGGTATCAATCCTGACGGGTTTAATATCAATCATGAAGTAGGTGCAACCCACCCGGAAAAATTAAGGCAACAGGTCGTAAACACAGGGGCAGATGCCGGCATAGCCTTCGATGGTGATGGTGACAGGCTGATTATGGTGGACCATAAAGGCGAGATCATCGATGGTGATGAAATACTCTTTATCATTGCCAGCGTAAAACCGACTGCACTCAATGGTGCAATAGTCGGAACAGTCATGAGCAACCTCGGACTTGAAGAAGCCGTACACGCATTAAACCTGGAATTTCTGCGTACCAGTGTGGGTGACCGGTACGTTATGGAAAAACTCTATCAGGATAATCTCATCCTGGGCGGAGAAACCTCAGGACATATTATTAATTTGCACAAGACCACGACCGGTGACGGGATAGTCTCAGCGCTCCAGGTGCTTGAAGCGATGATCAGAAGTAGTAAAAAGCTGCATGAACTCAAAGCCGGTTTGATGAAATACCCGCAGAAGATGATTAACGTGAAAATGCACAGGCCTATTGATCCATTGCAACTGGACGGGATTCCGGATGTGATTGAGAGTGCCGAGCACCAACTCGGTGAGCATGGGCGTGTCCTGATCAGGTCTTCCGGGACTGAACCTGTCATCCGGGTCATGGTTGAAGGCCCGGATGAAGTACAGGTCAGTCAGATAGTCAGACAGCTTGCTGATGAGATAGAAACTGCTGTGGCTAGGGCTGCCTGAATAAAATCCGGATAACCTGATATATTATCAAACTCCATCAAAGATCGTGACCCTGTTACGTCCTGCATTTTTGCTCGCATACAGTGCCTGATCAGTTTTGCGCAGCAGATCTATCGTATTTCCGGCCTGTTGCGGGAAGCTGGCAATGCCGATACTGACGGTTGACCTGATTTGCTGACCGTCCTTATCAAACGCGGTATTTTCCACGGCCCGTCTTATGCGTTCGGCAGCTTCGATTGCATGTTGCTGATCAGTTTCAGTTAACAAGGCGATAAATTCATCACCCCCATATCTGGCCAGGGTATCTGACTCTCTCATACATTCCTGGATAGCAGTTGCCATGGCCTTGATCAGCCGATCGCCTGCTTCATGACCGTACTTGTCATTTATCTCCTTCAGATTATCCGCATCTATCATCAGCATGGAAAACACACGTTGATAGCGGATCGATTTTTTTATCTCCAGCGCCAGGATATTATTGAATGACCTGATATTATCAAGGCCGGTCAGATCATCTGTTTCGGAAAGATGTTTGAGCATTCTTCTTGCATATTGCAAGTCTGCTGACAGCATGGTTGTGAGATAGGCTACCAGCAGGTACGGAGAGAATAACGTCATCAGGCGCCCGAAGTTCTGTAATGAAAAAGTTATGTCCGCATACACCGGATGGCCCATATAAATATATACGGATGTGATCAGCACAAGGACCAACAGGGTCGTGAGCTTGCCCATGGTGAGGCCACTGGTAATGATGACCAGGAGATAAAGATTCAATAATGGGCTGTCTATCTTTCCCGTGTGCCAGAGTATCCATGTGATAAACGTTATCATTACCCAGATTTCAATGGCCAGTTTCCAGCGGGTTTCCCGCTTATAAAAATTCAGGTAACGGAAGGCCAGTACAAACCCGGCAAAGAACAGGCAGGATTTGATAATCAGCCATTGATCGACTGTGAAATTACCGGGGACAACGGTATAGAGTATGACCAGAATCAGCAATAACCATTCCAGTTCCGCGACACTGCGCGAAAAACCCTTGAGTTCAACGTGCTCGACATCCATCTGGCCGGCAACATCGATTTTCCCGAATATATTCATCAGGGATTGCCTAAAAGAATGTTTTTTATTTTTATCACGTTATATCCAGATAGCAGAATACAGAAGACCTAGAGATCACGCAAAAGCTCATTGATTCCGACCTTGCTGCGGGTTTTTTCGTCAACCTGTTTGACAATGACCGCGCAGTAAAGACTGTATTTACCGTCACTGGAGGGCAGGTTACCGGACACAACGACAGAACCGGGCGGGATTTTTCCAAAACTGATCTCCCCGGTTTCGCGGTTATAGATGCGTGTACTCTGGCCGATATACACGCCCATGGAAATCACGGAGCCTTCACCGACGATCACACCCTCGACAACTTCCGAGCGGGCACCAATAAAACAATTATCTTCAATAATGGTCGGGCTGGCCTGCAGTGGCTCAAGAACACCACCAATACCCACGCCACCGGAAAGGTGGACATTTTTCCCGATCTGCGCGCAGGAACCGACAGTCACCCAGGTATCCACCATGGTGCCTGAGTCGACATACGCACCAATATTTACAAAACTTGGCATCAATACCACATTAGGTGCGATATAACTGCCACGTCTGGCAGTGGCAGGTGGTACAACGCGGACGCCGAATTTTTCAAAATCTACTTTACCGCGCCCGGAATACTTGCTTGGCACTTTGTCGAAATAATTAGTGTAGCCACCATCTATTACCTTGTTTTGTTCCAGTACAAAAGAAAGCAATACTGCCTTTTTCAACCATTGATGCACAACCCATTTACCATCAATCTTTTCCGCAACACGCACCTTGCCCAGATCCAGGCCGGTTAATACCTGTTGTACGGCATCTTTTAATTCCCAACTGGCAGCCGCCAGGGTCAGATTTCTGATGTTTTCATATCCCTCATTAATGATGGCTTCAAACTTGTTCATTATTAATTTCCTGTTGATAGAGTATGTATTTGATCACGAATCCTGACAGCTGCCTCAACACATTCCTCCGGGGAGGCTACCAGGGCAATCCGCAGTCTGTTATTCCCCGGGTTTATACCATTGGCCGTGCGTGAGAGAAAACTGCCCGGCAGTACGGTGATATTTTGCTTGGAAAACAGTTGTTGTGTAAACGTCTGATCAGAGATTGGGACCTCAGGCCACAGATAAAACCCGGCTTCGGGGCGATATACGTTCATCACCGGGGCAAGAATCTCAAGCACTGCAGCAAATTTCTCACGGTATAATTTTCTGTTCTGGATGACGTGGATTTCATCCTGCCAGGCGGCAATGCTCGCCGCTTGTGTAAAACCCGGCATCACGCAACCGTGATAAGTACGGTATTTGAAAAAAGACTCAATCAACTCCTGATCACCGGCAACAAAACCGGAACGCAATCCGGGGACATTGGAACGTTTGGACAGGCTGTGAAATACGATACAACGGCGGTAATCATCGCGGCCTGCTTCAGCAGCAGCCTGAAGCAATCCGATTGGAGGATGGTCTTCATCAAGGTATATCTCGGAATAACATTCATCCGAGGCGATGATAAAATCATATTTGTCCGCAAGATCCATCAGTTTTGCAAGTGTCACATGATCCAGCACGGCGCCTGTAGGATTACCCGGTGTGCAGATATATATCAACTGACAATCGTTCCAGGTATCCGCTGTGACAGAGGAAAAATCCGGGATGAAATTATTTTCAGCAGTACAATTTACAAAAACAGGATGTGCCCCGGCGAGGAGGGCAGCGCCTTCATAGATCTGATAAAACGGATTGGGTGAAATCACAACCGGCCTGGATTTTCTATGATCAACAATGCATTGGGCAAAGGCGAACAAGGCCTCGCGGGTGCCATTCACCGGTAGAATATGTTTGTCCGGATGTATGCTGTTTTCAGTCAGTCTGAAGCGTTTACACAACCACCTGGTTATGGCCTCCCGCAATTTTTCCTGGCCACGGGTTTTCGGGTATGCAGCCGTTGATGGCAAATGCGCCTTGATTTCATCCAGTATGAAATCCGGCGTTTTGTGTTTGGGTTCACCGATGGATAGGTCTATGGCTGATTTATTTGCCGGAGGTGATAAACCCTGTTTGAGCCGGGCCAGCTTTTCAAACGGGTATGGTTGTAAAGAGGCAAGACCGGGATTCATCTTTTTAAATATTTTTTCAGTGAAACCGCTAGTATAGGCCATCTGCTTATGCCAACCAAAAAACCGCATGCGTTTTTTCCAGTTATCAGTTGTCTGATTGCAGCTACCTTATGGGGCCTGCTCTGGTATCCCTTGCGGCTCATGGAAGAGATGGGCGTATCGGGTCTCTGGGCCTCTGTGTTGATATACACTGCAACGTTAATACCCCTGTTACCAGTGCTCTGGATAAACCGTTCCGGAATCATGCAGCGACCGCTGGCCCTGCTCCTGATTGGTATTACGGCCGGCTGGGCGAATCTCGGGTTTATACTGGCCCTGCTTGAGGGCAATGTCGTCCGGGTGCTCTTGCTGTTTTATCTCTCACCCATCTGGACCGTGCTGCTGGGTAAACTCCTGTTAAAAGAACACTTATCAATCCTGGCATGGCTCTCGATTATGATGGCGATGTGTGGGGCCGTTATTATGCTGTGGCAGCCTGACACCGGCATTCTGCTTCCGACCAATGCAGCTGATATCCTGGCTATTACTGCCGGTTTTGCCTTTGCCTTTATGAATGTCATGGTCCGCAAGACCGGCGATATACCGATCGTGCTGAAAATGGGTCCGGCCTGCCTGGGCGTACTGTTCCTGGCGGCTATCGGAATTCTTGTCATGCAACCGCCTCCTCCCGTGTTGACCTCTGCGACACTGGGTTTTGCCATGGGTGTCGGATGTATCGGCATGCTTGCCATGACTTATACTGCCCAATATGGTGTAACGCATCTCCCGGTGCATCGATCAGCGGTTATATTTTTGTTTGAAATTGTGGTCGGTGCCGTATCAGCGGCCTTATTGACGAACGAAATTGTGACACTCAAGGAATGGGCAGGTGGGTTGCTGGTGGTGCTGGCAGCATGGATAACGGCGATGGAAACCTTGCAGCCGGTTGTTTCCTCGAAGAAGTCCTGAAGTTGAGGTATGCTGTGCAACCTTTTTATGTACAGGAAGTACGGTATGCCGCGGGCGCATGGATGCACAGGACGCCTACATGGATGTAGGCGGTAGAAAACGTCAGGAACAGGTTTTCGAGCGGCGATGTACAGGAAGTACTGGTCGAAAGTTGTGTCTATTTCGATATTTCCGCCTCCGTGGCGGTCGTGGCCGCAGGCGCAAGACGACATACAGGGATGTATTAGTGTCGCGTGAAGCACGATGCTGATAGCGACTGCGCGAGACGCCTACAGGGAAGTAGGTGGTACGATTCCATGGAAGGAATCGGTAGAGTCGAGTCTGGAACTAGAGACCGAGACAACGTCAGGAACAAGTTGTCGAGCGGCGATTGATTAATTGTTTTTCTGAAAGTGGAAATACCCGGTGAAAAAGAAAATTCTGATACTGCCCGGTGATGGTATCGGTCCCGAGATCGTTACCGAAGCTGAAAAGATACTGAATGCGTTATCTCAAAGACATGATCTCGAGATCGAAATCGAACATGGTCTGATTGGTGGCAGTGCTGTGGATGCTGCGGGTTCGCCTTTGCCTGCTGAAACTTTGGAAAAAGCAAAAGTCAGTGATGCAATACTACTCGGCGCAGTCGGTGGCCCGAAATGGGAAAACATTGAACGGGCCCTCAGGCCTGAACGTGGCTTACTTGCAATCCGCTCCGCTTTGGGTTTGTATGCGAATCTCCGGCCTGCATTGCTTTACCAGGAACTGGCAGATGCTTCGACATTAAAACCGGAGATTGTCTCCAATCTGGACATTATGATCGTACGTGAACTGATTGGGGGTATTTATTTTGGTCAACCACGCGGGATCAGAGTAAGGGAAGATGGTCAGAGAGAAGGATTTAACACACTGGTCTACTCTGAATCCGAGATTGAACGGATTGCACGTGTAGCATTTACTATTGCTCAAAAACGCGACCGCAAGGTGTGTTCTGTCGACAAAGCGAACGTGCTTGAAGCGACGGAACTCTGGCGGGAAGTAGTGACAAAAGTGGCTGCAGATTACCCGAATGTCTCACTTCAGCACATGTACGTAGATAACGCCGCGATGCAACTGGTGCGGCAGCCGAAGCAGTTTGATGTCATTGTTACCACGAACATGTTTGGCGATATTCTGTCTGATCTGGCCTCCATGCTGACCGGTTCAATAGGCATGTTACCTTCTGCCTCGATCAATGAGACTGGCCAGGGGATCTATGAACCCATACATGGTTCTGCCCCGGATATTACCGGACAGAACAAGGCCAACCCGCTTGCTACTATTTTGTCTGCAGCGATGATGTTGCGTTATTCGCTCGATCAGCCGGAACAAGCGGCACGTATTGAAACTGCGGTGAAACGGGTATTGGCAGACGGCGTAAGAACAGCAGATATCGCTACACCAGGGATGCGCAGTGTCTCGACCTCCGGGATGGGTGATGCGGTTCTATCTGCACTCGATTAGTGACTGGTGACTGGTGATTGGTGATTAGTAAAACCAAACTATCACTATTCACCAATCACATTTATTTGGAATTATTTAACAGAGTGGTGAGGAGTTAATGAGTAAAAAATTCAATGTAGCAGTGGCTGGCGCCACCGGTGCCGTGGGTAAAACCATGTTATCCATACTGGCGCAACGGGAATTTCCTGTAGACAAAATCTATGCCCTGGCCAGCAGCCGGTCTGTGGGCAAGACCGTACAATTTGGTAACAAGGAGATCGTTGTCGAAGAACTTGAATCCTTTGATTTCAAGGATGTCCATATTGGCCTGTTTTCGGCCGGCGCCTCGGTGTCTGATATTCATGCCCCGCGTGCTGCAGCGGCCGGTTGTATTGTGGTCGACAATACTTCACGTTTCCGTTATGACGCTGATATCCCGCTGGTCGTGTCCGAGGTCAATCCACATGCAATCGCGCAATACAAAAACAGAGGCATTATCGCCAATCCGAACTGTTCCACCATGCAGTTGGTTGTGGCATTAAAACCGATTTACGATGCGGTGGGCATAGAGCGTATTAATGTTTGTACTTATCAGGCCGTGTCCGGCACCGGTATGAAGGCCATCGACGAACTGGCCCGGCAGACAGAGGCACTGCTGAATGGCAAACCGGTTGAGATAAAGGTTTATCCTAAACAGATCGCCTTTAATGTTTTGCCCCACATTGATGCTTTTCAGGATAATGGTTATACCAAGGAAGAGATGAAAATGGTGTGGGAGACACGCAAGATCCTTGAAGACGATACTATTCTGGTCAACCCTACGGCGGTGAGGGTTCCGGTGTTCTATGGCCATTCGGAGGCCGTGCACATCGAAACCAGGGACAAACTGGGCGCTGATCAGGCCAGAAAATTGCTTGAAAAGGCCAGCGGGGTGACTGTAGTTGACGAGCGTGACAATGGTGGATATCCGACAGCAGTGACCGAGGCCGCGGGACAGGATCCGGTCTTTGTTGGCCGGATCCGTGAAGATATCTCTCATCCCAGGGGCCTTAACCTGTGGGTGGTGTCCGATAATGTCCGTAAAGGGGCCGCATTAAATAGTGTTCAAATCGCTGAAATTTTGGTAAAAGACTACTTATAAACTATAGTTAAAGAGATATTGTAAAGAACATTCGCAGGTTTTTAATATAACCCGAATGGTGTGGTTTGGCCCAAAACTGGCCGAACTTTAATGCATGGCCATCAATTGAGTCGGGATATACCTGAAGCAATGTTTATAGTGGTGCAATTTCTAACTAATTGAAAATTAAAGTTTTACGGATGCAACATGAATAAAAAACTGTTGATTATAATTTTTGGGATGCTTTTATTTGCTGTCCACCCGGCAGCCTATGCCTTGGGTGTTTCAGAAATAAAGCTTAATTCGTCGTTAAATCAATCACTTGATGCAACAGTCGATATCCTCTCTGCCACGCTTGAGGAGTTGAATAGTTTGAATGTTTCCGTATCCAGATTGTCCGGACAGACTGCTGGTATGTATCACTGGCCAGAGTTAAAGATCGAACTTGTGCGTGTAGAAGACGGTAAAAGCTATCTGAAGTTAACCAGCAAGGATTCAGTCCGTGAACCTGTTCTGAATTTTTTACTGGAACTGAAATGGGCTACAGGCCACATAAAGCGTGAATATTCTTTGTTAATTAATCCGCAGTTATAAGAGTAGACGTTTCGGCCGGGGATTTAAGGAATGAGATTGAGACTGCAGTTATTTTTACTGATTACATTTGCACCTGCGCTGGTACACGCTTTGGGTCTGGGTAAGCTGGATCTTGACTCTGCCCTTAATGAACCCTTTGATGCCCGGATTGAACTGCTTTCACCCACAATAGAAGAACTTGACAGCCTGAATGTAAGACTGGCTGATGAGGCTGCATTCAGTCGTGCCGGTATCCCCAGATTAAATATCCTCAGAGTTCTGAATTTTGTTGTAAAAGAGACGGAATCAGGCGCTGATGTTATCCGTATCTACAGTAATGAGCCCATTCGTGAACCCTTCCTGAATTTCCTGCTGGAAGTGAGTTGGTCTAACGGCCGCCTGTACCGTGAATATACCGTGTTACTGGATCCACCTATTTATGCCAGCCCCGAAAAACAGAAAAGACTGGCACCGTCTGCTCCGGTAGAAAGCACAACCGGCGTTATTGTCAGGGATATTGAAGACAATCAGGTAGTTTATGCACCTGAATATAAACCAGGCAGAAGTGTTCCGTCTGCCGCGCCGACAGTATTCAGGCCCATCGCCTACGGTGGTGGGGATTATGGCCCCACTGTGACCGGAGATACCCTTTGGTCTATTGCCAGCGCAATGCGTCCGGACAGCTCTGTGAGTGTGCAGCAGATGATGTTTGCCCTGCTGCGGGCAAACCCCGAGGCCTTTATTAATGGCAATATCAATGGACTAAAACGTGGACATATCCTGAATTTACCGGACTCATCCGAGCTACGTTCACTCACAAGGGATGAGGCATTTGCACAAGCCCAACAGCAAAACAGATTATGGGAAGAGGCACGTGGAGCCCTGGCAACAGCTGTCACACCCAGACCAGAAACGGTGATTAGCGAGGAGCCTGCAATTCCGGAAACCACGGTCACTCCTGAAATTGCCCCGGTTGTTGTTCCTCCGGAAGGAGAACCGGAACTGCGCCTGGTCGCTCCGGCTGAAGCAGGTGAAGGTATAGCAGGAGTGACTGAGCCCAGTAGTGAACAACTCGCAAACGATCTGGCGCTGGTGAGTGAATCGCTTGAAGCGCTGACACTGGAAAACGCCGAACTCAAGGACAAACTTTCCGAAACAGAGGCCATCATTGATGACCTGAAGCGTCTGATTGTACTCAAGGAAAGTGAACTGGCGGCCCTGCAACAACAGATAGCGGCTGAAGAAGCAGCGAAAGCTGCTGCTGCAGAGGAACAGGCAGCAGTGGCAAAGGCACCAGAACCGGAAGAACCTGTGCAAGTAGCAGAAGTTGAAGAAGCACCTGTGGAAGAGCAGGAAGAGGAGACAGCTGTTGCTGGAGAGGCCGTTGAAACTGCGGTAGATACCGCTGCCACTTCATTTATCCCTCCTGCCCTGATGGGAATTATCGACATTATCAGGAGCAATCTCACCTATGTGGGCGCGGTTCTGGGAGGATTGCTACTGGTTATCCTGGGTATGGTTGTTGTCAAACGCCGTCAGAGTGAGACTGCAATAGAGATCCCGCAAAGTGCTTTCCCTGATTTCGATAATCTTGCAGATCAGCCAAAGGATTTCCATGCGGAAGATGCAACCGATCTCGGCACGGCACTGGTTGATTCCGAGGCCATTACCATACTGCCCGGTTCAGAAGATGAAACAAGTGAGCTGGAATTTGAAAAACAGGATGCTACGCAGATTGTATCACCGCCGGTAGAAAAAAAGACGCCAGTCCCAACCCCAGCCTCAGCCCCAGCACCTGAAGAGGAAGAAGATCCAATTACTGAGGTCAATTATTTCCTGGCTTATGAGCAATATGATCAGGCCGAAGAACTGGTCAGGAAAGTCATCGCAAAAGATCCTGATAATCTTGAAAATCATACCAAGTTACTCGAAGTATATTATGCAGCCAATAACAAAAAGGGATATGAGCAGGCTGCACGTGTTCTGCACGACAAGGTTCATGGGAAGGGGGACTACTGGAGTATGGCGGTAGCCATGTGGCAGGAAATTTCTCCAAACCGCGCATTATTTGCGGCATCAGCAGGTGATGAAGAAGACAAGGCTACAGTGACCAGTGGCGGAGGCATAGTCAATATTACCGGTGATGAAAGTGCCCCCGACTCAGGTCTGGATTTCGATCTGGATATGACCTCCGGTGCTGAAGAAGTTCCGGATATGGTTGCAGCGGATGAAAGTGAAGATGGAGACATACTGGATGTAACTGCTGCAATCGATATGGACGAAGAAGAAGTACTTGATGTGACTGAAGCGGCTGATATTGAAAGTGCCGGGGATGGCGTAGCCCCGGCAGAATCCAAATCCGCAGATGATAACTCGCTCGATTTCTCATTTGACCTGGAAGAAGACAAAAAGCCGGAAGAACCCGCTGCGGACGCGCTGGACATCTCACAGGATATG